>Ga0153993_100062_pt1 | contig 32641 bp, 36 predicted proteins | sample TSNC077MetaG_FD_104706 | JGI IMG/M metagenome (GOLD analysis project Ga0153993, IMG submission 104706) | Attine ant fungus gardens microbial communities from North Carolina, USA - TSNC077 MetaG | ecosystem: Host-associated > Fungi > Mycelium > Unclassified | place: USA: North Carolina, Lumber...
CCTTGGATCTGTTCTTTCCCCGTCTATATTTGAATTCTGGTAGACCAAAGGAGAGACCAGTCTTTGATTCAATGGCATCGATGTTTTGAGTGTATACTCGCAAGAGTTTCCCATGATCGTCCAAAGTACGTAGAAGGCGGTGAAAGGCTGTCGGTTCGGCGTCGTGGGATAATCTAGACAACTGGGCGATCATTTGGCAGAACAGTGAAGTGGTGTGTGTAGCCTGGAATGATGATAAGGCTACAAGGAGGGAACACAAAAAGAGGTGTTGGCGCACATTGAAGACAGAAGCATCGAAAAGATCCTTGCCCGATGCAAGACTCTCTCTGGGGTTGCTACGCTTGAGGGTTTGAAAGAGGCCTCGAGGGGAGCGAAAGTCAGGGATTCCAGCCTGGACCGAGATGCCTGCACCTGGGAGAAGGATGAGTGTCGAGATGTTGAGTGAAAAACACAGAGTACGGACCGCAGACGACGACGATGCGCTTTGCCTTAAGGATGGACTGGATGACTTTCTGGAGCTGAGCGGGTGGATTTGAAGCGATTGTGAGGAAGGGGGGTGTTTGTGGACAGGGGGAAGAGGCGTGGAGAGGGATGAAAAGAGTCATTGTAGAGAGACAAGGCGCTGAGCCTGACACTTGTAATGGTTGTATGTTTTTTCCACAAGGTCGTCTACCACACAATGTTCTCGGATCAGATGCCTCAACAAACAGACCAACGACACAATACAAATATAATTAGACCAACCAATGAACCTCTCTACAAATACACAAAGGAATATACTGGAATGCAACTACATCACAAATCGTTGCACATCATATCACTGCTGTTCTCGCCATCAGTCCCCGTGGGCAGCACCACTAGACACAAACTCACCTTGTAGGGCGACGATGTAGAATATGCCCCATGAGGCACTTCAAAATATCTTGCAGTCGTGTCAGGCTGTGAGACGACGTAGGTATGGTTGCCAAACGAATTTGCAACTGGTTCGTAGGAAAAGTCGTATTGCTTTTCATATGTAAAAGGTGGCGTCCGTACTTCAGTCTTGCGGGCGCGTGACTGATTGAGAGCACTGAAGGGGGTGCGGAGTGTACGGATAGGGGTGTGTTGGCGAGTGACTTTTGTTGCCTGCACAACGGTGGTCAATGGATATTTGGCGAGCAGAGATGACATGTTTGGGTTCAGAAAGACTGAATGAGCAAGCTATATACTTCCAACTAGATATATATCTTGGGGTTTGTCACAGGTGTGACCCTCTTGTTCTCGCATCCTCCCCAAAACATTCGGCTCGTACGATCACAGTCTTAAAATATCAGCTGATTTTTATCTGTCTACTCCCCCTGAGGCCGTCTGTTGTCTGAGTAGTCCGAACAGCGCCTTCAAGTCTGATGATCCTTCGTTGGAACGAGAGTCAATAGCTTGCTCCTATAGTTGGAACTCGGATCAGTAACAGGCAGTAATTTTCATCTTTTCCACCTCCACGTATACAGCTGAAACCGACATCCACATATTCCACCGATCCCGGCTTGATGAACAACTTCATGATCCACTACCTGGCGTTGACAGATCATTTCTCCAGCCAATTCGATTAACCTTTCAGTTCAGCCAGTCACAGGAAATCACACTCGTGTACCAATGATTGCTTCAGCCACTTTCAGGGTTGCCACAAGTAGACCATGCTATTATTTGCCCAAATATTCTATTTAGGGAAACAGATGCACTTGGGTGGTGAGACATTGGTCAGCTTACTCTCGAATGAAGGGTTGATCCTTTGTTGTACAAAGCACTTTCTCTTTGCAGTATAGAATGAAAATTAGACTCTGTCTTAGACTAGATTAGACTTTTTTGCAGTGAAAATAGGTTTAACACTACACTCATCTCAAAGCCATCACAATCTAAACTCCTGAATTCACAGAGAAATAGTAAAGCTTTCGCAGCAGGACTGATGTATCTCATTCAAACCTGGTTGCTTGTTCTTTATACTGGGAGTAATACTAATTCATACTACCGTCCACTGAGAATATCAGTACATTGCTAGTGGTAATTATTCCTTACATCAACATCTTCAAACTCGCTGAATCAACGATAGTTTTTTATTCATTATTTTATTCATACTGCTCCATCATAGCTTCTCTGCTCCTATGGATGAAATATAGTTCTCCTGAAAACAGCCCTCAGTCTCCACCTGTCTAACACACGTCTCATTATATATAATTGGATCTCCGAGGTCAGCTCTGTATAGATGACTCCTATTTGATTAGACCACTTTGGTGGCGACTTACATGTTGATTGTATTTAGAAATTTATCGTCTTGTAGAATTACTGTCTACTCTTTCTTGTCGAGAATGGCGGATCCCTCCTCTTCCGTGAAATATTGGCGAGCCATCTTGGGCTGCGCCTTCACAGTCGGTCCATTCGGTTTCGGCCGATGTGTGTCGACAGCTTTGATTGGCAGTGTATATCTTGAGAAGCAATCAGATGGGTAACAGAAGGAAACCCGAGCAACTCACCTCTCTTCATCACAACCATAAGCCTTCATAGTTAATTTGACTACGGTATGCAGGGGTATTTGGATATATGGTAAATCTGCCTGAGGTAAGCTGTGGAAATATGCGTATCTGTAATTCAAATGATGTGAAGATGCAAGTCAGATGATACGGCATGTAGTTCACTCACAGGCAACGAAGAATTGCCTATCGAAGCACGACGTTAACCAAAAGAACGCATACGCACTCGGCACTCACCTGGTGTCCAATGATCAAAATATTCTCCTGGCGTTCTAGCTCCATAATGACTGGTTCTAATCGCACGACAACGTCGCGATAGGATTCTCCTCCCCTGTACCTATAATTGAATTTATCTTCGTCACGATTCGCGAAATCATCCGGGTAGGCTTGCTAGATATATTTTTAGTAAAAATAGTTTTCCAGTAAGCAACCGGCCATACCTCAATTTCCTTGTAGCCCAAATATTATTAGATTGACGTTTCTCGAAAGCTGGAATTGCAGCTTACCTCGTACGTCATGCCATCGCAAACCCCTTCAGCCAATCAGTAGCTCGATGACCGGGAAAAGATGAAATCACACCTGCGTCAAGCTCATCCAGAGATTTCCAAGTCAACTTTGGATAAGGAAGCTTTGAGCCGGTCTGGATCGTACGCCTAAGAGTCGATGTCCAAACCTGTGATTAGGAATGAGACATGCAAAAACAGCTTCCAAGAAAAAAATATCACTGTCAGAGGGGCATCTCCAATATTGTCGGTAATCAGATCAGGAAGTGCATCTGCGTATTTCAATCCCTGTGGCGAGAGGAGGGAATCTCCTCCAATTTTCCCTTCCACATTGAATTGACTCTCACCATGCTTAATTTTAATATGGTTTAGAACATAGTGAAGAAACAACGATCATCCCACTTACACGAGAGAGATATATACTCCGAGGTTTTAAATGAAGATTCATGAGATAAAACGCGATTCGACTAGCTAAGTATCCATGGATATTGGAGACAGTGACGTTACTTCCCACATTCACGATGCGAAGGTACGACAGATGGTCTTCGGTAATAGTTTCGTAAACTTTCTCGTATTCTTGGATTCGACGCAAGAAGTCTCGTTTGGCATCTTCAGGAGACATGTCCTTGTAGTCAGGATCTCCAGACGAGACTTTCAAGGCAACATTAGCTGCAATTACGGCGGGATCATCACAGAAAGATTCCAAGAATATGACTTCAAGACCTTTTTCCTGCTTCACCCGCTCTTCGATCCAAGCTCTGTCAGCGTTGCTATGGGTCGATTGAATCAACACGTGTGAACTAGAATGATCTCACCTGCGAGCTTGAGTACTATTTGTAGCATCTACACCACTTATGAAGTTAATCGTCGATCCATATTGAAGTGACACACCATGTATCCCAACATTCCCGCCCTCCTTCAACCATTGAATTAACATCTCCAGACTGTCCTGAGCTAATTTCTCTCGAGACTCGTTTCCGCGCGGATTATCGTGGCTAAACCAGGAGGCTGTGTGCTCTTCCTTTATGCCACCTCTACACACCGATCTCAGCTCCAAAATCTAAATACAGAATTGGGACGTACTGAGCAGCCTGCTGCCGCGCTCTCGTGCGCCTTAATTGACCTACATTGAACACCTTTCAGACAAAGAGGAACAAAGATCAATCCAAGAAACAATGACGGAACCCAAAATCTACCTTCACATCGTATTCAAGCCACTGTGTGGTTACCCAGAATCAATATCTCTATGACATCAGTAAAGAGGAGACCCACATTCAGATAGATTTGCAATTTGTTACTGAGGTAAGATTTGCCTCTGGCAGGCAACCCAACCTGGAGTAATCAAATCAGCCATGCACATTTGAGTACTACCCACAGGAGGTTAATGCATCCGTACACCATCGACTCGGAGCAAGATGACGATCCAGGCGCTGTTGAAACCATCGATCAAGCTAGTAAGAAAAATCCACATACCATAGCTAGTACAATCTTGTTGTCCGAGTAGTCCGGTTTAGCAACTGTGTGAGTACACGACTCGACGTTTGGGATGCTAGGCTGCAATAGGATTAAAGGTTTCGACGCACCTTTCCCTCCGATTCCTTTCACTGCCACGGGGGGTGTAGCAGCTTGAGATCCTCTCCTGCTTGTAATAGTCGATTCATCGAAACGCTTTAGCCTAGTGAAACCCAAGACATTAGGTGTACTAATTAGTGTCCGGGAAGAACAGAGTCACATATTCTTCACCAGTCATAGAAGTCTGGGGAGGTCAAGAGGAGAAAAAACTACTCACATTGGACCGCCAGCGACAAATGCAACAGGAGGAACACCAAGAGACATTGACTGGAGTTCTCCTGCGTCTTGCATATCTTGAAGCACACCAGCAACGCGCATCAGATCCCGGCTAATTTTGGGGGAAGGATTAATTTCATCGGCATTGGTCATAATGAAATATAGGCAAGACACTTTGACGAAATATAAGATCGACTGAACGGTTGAATGTATTCGGAACACAAATAGCTGGTTGCATTGGAAAAGCGTCACGAGATGCCAAATAAACATGTGTTCAATAAAAGGACTTCTCAAGCATTAAGCAAACACTACATAGTACATCGCAAGGTATCAACAGTCACAATAGGAAATCAAGTTAGACACACAAACAAAACCTACCTGCATTACAAATGCCGGTCCAAAGAATAAACAGTAACTAACAGCGTGTGGATATATAGACATTGAGAAGAACATAAGCATCAAAGGTCGTGGCAGGTATTATGCAGATTCCGAGACTAAAGTAGAATGGGCGAAAAATGTGGAGGATAATGTCCAGCTTTGGCGTCTATGTGTGAGACTGATTGTATTGATGGTCCTCAAAAAATAGGTGGACGACGAGTTGCACTGGCCTAGATGCAACCACTTTGAATTATACATCATGCTCGACAACAGAGCATACCCAGCAGGCCCTTCTTACGACCGTGGCCACCATCATCACCATGATCTCGGTCATATATTCCCATCCTTGTGCCATTGACATTCTGCGCATTGGTTCCGGGGTTCATTACATTGTCTCGTGAATTTCCAGGAAGTTTAATTGCTGGTGAGGGGTGATAAGGTTCTGATTGGTTCATTTGAAGTCCACTGCCATTCAACATAACCTGAGCGCTGGGAGATTGACGTCCGTATCCCGGGCCAATACTTGTTCGGTAATTCGTGCCTGCATGTGCCGAAGCGTAGGGATGCTGAGAAACGACAGCTTGGTTGTTGAGGTTGAAATCCCGCTGGCTCTGTCTGCGACTGGGCGATACAATGGGCTGGACACTCAAATCACGACTGACGTCACGTTCGCGCGTTTCTGGTCTCCGTCTTTTTTGATCGATGTGTGCGGCAGGAACAGGAGTGAGTTGTACCATGCCATTGGCGGATGCATCAGCTACTGGCCGAGAGGGTCGCCGGTGAACAGGGTCGCGTTCACGCCTATCACGATGATGCCCAGCGGAGGCACTGTTCTGCTGTCAAAATATGAATGAAGATAGCCATCAAATATACAGGTGCTACATACAGTGCTGGCCTCCCAGCCCTTGCCATTGTTAAGTAGCATCCAATCATAACAACCATCCTCTTGTTCACCGAGCGTTTTCAAAACTTTGGTGAACAAGTCTCGGAGGAACTCATAATCTGGAGCCTCTTCAAAGCCCAATTTACGGACATAATTCATATAAATAGATAATTCCTCTAAGGACCACGATGAGCGACAGCACAGTGGATATGTTAAACTCATACCAGGGAAACCCTCGCAAAGTTCGGTTATAGAGGTCGACTGTTTTTTTTCACCAATCTTCTCGTACTTTTGCTTGTTGGTAGCGGCACGAAGACCTTGCCATGGGAGACCTCCACGCAAAAAATACATGAAAACGTGACCGAGAGATTCGAGATCATCCCGTCTCGATTGTTCACGGCCAAGGTGGGTGTTGATTGACATGTAACGAGCGGTGCCTGAAAGAGACTTTCTCTCTCGGTAAGGAATATGGACCTTCGTCCTGGGATCACGGAAGAATTTGGCCATTCCAAAATCTAGAACATCAGGTGTTAGGGTCCACGTTTCAGACAGGAGACAAGAAAGATATTGAGTATGACGTAGGAGCTAGGATGAGGGATCATTTTTGACAACTCAGGACCGCTGGAGTTTATCGAAGAGGACAAATGATCAAAGGTAGTGTTATACTCACCAATAAGGTGAATGGTGTTGGCGCTCTTACTTCCAGATACACCAATCAGGAAATTGTCGGGTTTGATATCACGGTATATGAGAGACTTTTCGTGGACAGATTGTACACGGGTGACCTATATCCTTGAAATCAGCAACTCGGCTTGTGGAATGAAGCATTCTCGCTGCCAACCATTCAGGCGGCAAATTGGAAGTCGCCGGACCGGATGAGGGCATGCAGAGAGAGCAGATATTAATCTGACCATTTGTTTGGCGACCATACAGACTGTTTTGATGGTAAACTTGCGACCGCACATATCGAACAAGTCTTCAAGATTGGGACCAAGGAGATCAATGACAAGGACGTTGTGAAGGCCTTCTTGACCAAAATAGTGAACCTGAGGCACACCGACTAGCAATAAATGAGTAAACAATAGAGGAAGGGAGCATGAACAATAACGCAACGGGTGCCATTTAAGGTTCGGTAAGATCGAAATTCATCTCTCAGTTGAGGTGCATCTGATTTTCGTGGTTCCTAGATTAGACATTAATCGAATTATTGGATTAAGAAGAGGTGGACAGACGAATTTGATGGCCACAGGTGTAGCCGACGAGATTTTTGTTCCTAGAAGAGGTGTGAGATAATGTGGAGTTTCTCAAGAGCAGCGAACAAGCTGGGCTGCACTTTCGGCAGGTGAGCATTCAGCTGTGCTTCAGGTCACAGCACTCGGATGATACAATAAGATTCCTTTGGGCGTCTATCCGATTCGTAGCCGCGGAAACCTGGAAGGGGAAAGAGAGTACAAACCTTCGAAAACCACACCAAAAGAGCCTTCACCAATCTTTTTTCCTACTCGATAGTGGTTTCCAACGATGCCATGCGAAGTCGAGGACTGTGCGGGATGTGACGAGGAAGATGCAATAACATGGGGAGTCGACATAATGACGAGGAAAGCTGAGGGACTGAAAAGAGGCGTTGTTAGCCAGCCTGAAAAGGTACGAAGGAAAAAGAGGTCAGTGTATTCAGCTGGAAAGAAAATGGAAATGGAAACAGACGTCAAGACCTATACAGCGGACTTTGATTCAGACACGTGACCGTTTTGATTTCTACAGAAATTGTAGTGAGGGGTATTTGATGTGGGTGGAGTATCGTATGGCATACTCATTTGACTGAACGGGCATGGAAATGGTTCTTCCTCGACCCTTTCCTCTAAGAAACCCTCTAAGGACATCGGCAATCGGCTGATGATGTGTGAGTGGGCCCGTGTCAGGAACTCAGAGAGGCTTTTCAATTCTCTCTAAAAACGGGTCAGGCGATATTCGTGCTTAAAAATCCTTCCTGACAGTGCTTTAGCCAATCACAGGAAGTCACTCGTGGACTGACTGAACTCTACAATGGCCATGTATTAATTAGAGACTATACAAATTCAGTGGACCATACTAGCAGCTGCCTGACGAGGATCTCACTTAGGAAAACAGATACACCAATGTGAACTCATTGTCTGAAAGCCACCACACACTTGACCCAGCTTGGAATTAACGAAATTGAAACTCGAAACGGCTTAGGCAAAATATCAGTCAGCTTGCTACTAACATCGCGAATGGTACACAATCTCATTCAATTTGAAGGAAGGTAACTAGCCATATGTCTTACATGGAGATACCAACTGGGGACCAACATCTTTTATGGTCGAAACAACAGTATGACAAAACTGGACCCAAAATTGACCGAAACGACCGTAAGGTATAGTATGTCCTGATGACACCATTGACATCTTTCCTGATTGACTTTCTTTGTCATCATGATTTTGGTATATAGACAGCCGCCTGCTTGTTTACGAACTGCCATCCCTGGATTTCAGGGAACAACTATTGATGGTTGTGCTCTAATATGAGTATTTCGTGGCCTTCATCCACACATTCCCAGGTAATGCTCGAAGCTTTGGTTCTCAAAATTTCTGATGATTATTGATCTCACGATGCATGTGAAAAATATGAGAGATAGGTCTCAGACGTCACCATGATAGGTCTGTAGGATACGTATGAGAATAATACACTAGTCAATCTGGAGACGAAACTCACCTCAAACGTCACCCAATATGGTCAACGATTGAGGTTGATTCTACCTATATATATCTAAGACATCGTCATTGTCTCAGATGACGTTGTATCTGATAATAAAAACTGACGTGATTTGCTGAATATTGGATGTACGCTCATCCTACTTCAACATGAACCATGATAGCTTTTTGTCAATAGATGGGGCTACCATACAATCCATACTGCAAGCCTATCTAAGGCCCATCCAAATTGATACTGCCTGTGTATTTGGTAACTCGGTCAATGATAAATAGCACGAATCTGGCTCGACAAATGAGTGAATGTCACTTGATTGAATGTTGAACTCTAAAGACCAGCTCTCAGAAACTGGGGCATCCAGGACCACTTTGATTCAGTCTCCCGAACTAAATAGGACTGCTGACCGTATCTCAAGACTGGAACTTAGAAGAGAAGAACTCCTTCGCGAGATTTCTGAGATAGAGCTACGGCTAAGTAGTGAAAGAGCGGCATACAACACACTCATCAATCATCGTGCATCGGTCTCCAAACTACCGGTTGAGCTCCTGAGCCATATCTTTCTCATATGTCAGGCTGCAAGCGCTCCCAGTTTCTGCCCTTCCTTTGGCGTAGTTGCATCTCATGTTTCACGTCATTGGCGCGCTATTTCTCTTTCAACACCTCTCCTGTGGAACGACATCAGGATTTCCAAACGAACCCGACACCCCCTGTTGCGATTAGAAGCCTACCTCAGACGTTCATACGACTGTTTCCTTGATATTCTAGTTGATACCCTCCTTTCAGATATCCAACCACTTATGACCCTCATTTCCGGACACTCCGAACGCTGGCGCCGATTCTCGCTGGTGACAGAGTACGACCATCTCGCCACAATCGAGCAATGTCTCCGCTGCTCTTCGGTGCCCAAGTTAGAGCATCTCAGTCTTCTGATCGGAATGTCGCAGGAACACAACTCTCCAAGGTCTAAATATCCTAGAGAATGTCCTACTATATTCTCTGAGGGTGCACCATCCTTGCAACTTATTCGTCTTGGAGGAATCGCTCTAGGCAACCTGGCCCCACCCACTGAGGCGATTTCGACTTTGGATCTAGACGGGCTCGAAAGATACTATATGGAGCCCTCTCAATTCGTCTCCTTCTTAGAAATGCTCCCTTCCCTCATTAACCTTTCTCTTGGTCAACTTCACATTCATCATCCACGCGATCCTTCTCAAGTCACTAAGCAGATCGAGTTACCACTACTGCGGTCTCTTCGCATCTGTGGTCCCTGCACCTCTCCACATATCCCCCTCTCACTTGTATTGCTCCCAAAATTAAGGTCCCTTGTTTTGTATGAACTTGAAAATTTCCACTCATCTGTCTTCCCGTCCGTCAAAGAGCTGACAGTTGTGGCCTGCTCATTTGATGAAGTTGCTGCCACAAATTTGCTCCTTGCATTTCCCTCCATCACAGAACTCACCATGGACCCCTTCATTCCAGCCATCTGTCGGATGATGACGATATCCGTTGACATGACAGATAGCAGGGTTCCTTGGCCTTGTCTACGCACACTTACCTTGGGCCAGCTGGGCACAAGCGAAGTTCTTTGCCTCTCAGCCATGGTTTCTACTCGCAGCTTATTTCACCATGCTATCCAGAGGCTGCGGATAGACCGACGGACAAGGATAATGCTCCGGAAGAAAGATTACTTCAACTGGTTCAAGGAGCAGATGTCAGTGGTGGTTTATGAACAGCCGGAGACGTGGCCAGTGGGCCTCGGCTATGATGATCCATTGATTTAGCTCCGGGCAGCTGAAAGAAATGGGTCACGGGACTGTATACGACAGATGGTAGTCATGTTAGTTTTGTAATGAAAGTTGAAGGAGCAGGAGCAGTGCTGATTAATTTGAGGTCGCTTAGATAAGCGTGGTTGAGCAAGCAGCTCTGGTAAGCTCAGGCAAGCTCCATGTATACTCCTGTTCGCATTTGACCCCTCGGTATTTAATAACCAACATTTCGTTCTCGTTTTGCATTCTTTCACCCTCCTGCATCTCATACTATCATGTCCGCTCGCGTGGTTAAACTTGCAGTAATATCAGATTTTGTAAGTATCCTCCTATCACTTTTCGAAATTTTAACGTTTGCTTTAGACCTGTCCGAGCTGTTTTGTTGTCCAGCATGAACTCACTGCCGCTATGAACTATTGCAAAGATACCTTGAAGCTTCCGCTCGAATTCGAATTTCAGCACATGCCCTTTCGCCTCATAGGCCCCAAATGCCTCTCACCCGGGGAGACCACCGAACGCCTCAGGTTCTACAATTGTCATTTAGGTGAAGAGCGCTCAACGAGTCTCCGCCAATGCGTCACGAAATGGGGTGAAGAAAAATCGATTCCGATGTATGTTCTACTCTCCCTATTCCTGTTTCAATGCTGCATACCGACTAATCTGTGGATAGAACTTGGAGCGGCATGATCGGCCACACGACCAACGCCCATCGTCTGTGTTATAAGGCAGCACAAGTCGGTGGTCAGGACTCCCAGCTTAAACTTATCACAGCGATTTTCTATGCAAGCATGGTTGATGCCAAGGATATATCAGATGCTAAGGTCCTTGCAGAGGTCGCAGAATCTGTTGGGGTCATGTCAGAAGATGAGGTTCGTGGAGGTCCTTCAGGTCTCATGACAGCTTACTAAAGATGGGCGAAATTTGTATCGTATTTTTATTTCTTCTTTAGGCCTTGACATTCTTCCAGACCGACGAGCTAGAAGCTGAAGTAAATAAGGTTGCGGATGCCGCTCGTGCCAAAGGCATTACGGGCGTGCCTATCACTGTCATTGACGGCAAGTGGGCCGTCAGTGGTGGTCAATCATCCGATGTTTTTGTACAGGTTTGTGACTGATTTTGCTCTACTAGTCAGATGTTGAACGTATCGCCAGATTTTCAAGAAGTTGGCTACTACTGGCGCGGGCTCCTCACCTTACCATCTGCCAGGGCCAGCAGTACCTACCCAGATTTGTGCTTAAATCACTGGTCCTGGATCCATTAGAATCCTGCTCTGACCGATACGATCCACGTCTTTTTTCCTTATCTCGATAGCTTTCTTTTTATTCCTTGCCTGCCTTTTGTTGTATACTAACACGGTAGTTGAGACTTATGAGATTTTCTGTCTTTTTACTTTCCTCATTAGTCAGTCAGGCTGAGTAATTTATCACAAAAGAGCTTTGCAAGTCCCACACACTATGTATGTTTGGTTGAGGTGCAGATAGGGAGGAGATCTAGACCTAGCTAATAGATTATTAGCTATTGGGCAGGACATATTTGAGGTATAAGGACGGACACTGAGCATTTGAGGGTGGCTGCATCATTCCGGACCCGACAGCAAGACCAGCCAATCCTATGCTTTCTCGGTGAAGCGCAAAAAAATGGGGTCCATTGCAGGTCTGGTAGTTGTTACTACAGATCCTGACTCTTGAGCAAGATATGCATGTTTTGTCTCCCGACTATCGGGAAACGGAATGCATGGTAAGAATAGATTTGTTGCCAATTTGGGTATGACTAGAACAGGATATGTTCTGATTTGAAACCTCATATTTCTCTCCTTAACTCTGGCGATGACGTCAACTCCAAGTTCATAATGTCAATGTCGATTAGGAGAACTCGAGACTCAGGTGATAATTTTGCGTTGTGTTACACACAAAGTCTTGCCCTCGACCTGGCATGGAGGATAGCCTGAACTCTAGTCGCGTCGTACATCCTCATAGGCACTGGATATATGTTTGGCTACCTCTTGTTGGTGCTGCCGTCTGGTTTGGTTGGTTTTCTCCGATTGACATTGTCTCGCAATTGTAGAACTCATTCAGTATAAGGGATGCTTTGGGCAATGCTGATTGTCTGGTTAGCCCAGGGTCGACCGCGATATGTGTCACAAGAAGGATCTATTGCCTATATATCCGATATCGGAGCAAGCGGCCTCAAGCCACTTTTTATCGCAGGATGTGCAATCACTGCTTTGTCCTTCTTTCTCACTCTTGTAGTGGAAAGGGTCCTCAGACACACGGGACGGTGAAATTATTGATCTTGGTCCATAGCAGCGGTCCTCTTACGTTCATTTCTGTCCATGCAGTCTGGTGGCCCACACACGCCGGCGAGAAACAGTGCTTGGCATTCTTGCCATGGCAGGCTCCTTTATTGGAGGCCTCGGGCTACTTCTCCTTTCTATCTTCGATACGAAACGATATTCGAGTGCGCATCGTGCATTTCTTCTGGTGTTCATTATCGGCGTTGCATTGAGTGCCATTTTCACTATACTGGAAGTGAGCTTCCGCTATTTGATGAAATGGGCACTATCTCATATCTATTAGTATCGTTGGTTGAGCAAGGATTTCGTTGAAGCGCGGAAACTGCGGTATGCCTATGTCGCCAAGGCCATCATTGCCATTATCTTGATCTGCCTGGCTATCGCATTTGGAATAACACTCTATGAAAGTAGGGATGTTGGTGGTGGGTAGTAATTTGATCCTGCAGTCGAGATTGTTCCGCTCATGATGCTGCGAACAGCTGTTCTGGAATGGGTGATTGCTTTCGGCTTCACATTTTATCTTCTTACGTTCGTCTATGATCTACGGCTCTCCAAAGGGGTTGCAGATGGTGAACTCACGAGGGAAAAACTCCGCGAAAACCCTTCATTGGCGCATGGTCGGGTATGAAATTTATAGCGCCTCGACAAACCTCAGATATGATTTAGGATATTTGATAATCTATCATAATTTATTGGCATCATAACCCTAGTCAATCAATCACTTATTCTGATGGCGACCATTCATGCAGCATCTAAGAATTCAATTCCCGATCTAATTCTAGTGCCAATGCAAGATCTCCTTGTTCCTGCTCATGACGTTCAGCAGAATCTTCCTTAGCTTCCCGGTATGCCTCCAAGTGTACCTCCGAGTTTATCTCTGGCAGTTGGGAACCAGGAGGGCTCGATCTGATATCAGCACCCATATCTTGAGGTAGGGGAAGAGGAACCTGATAACGGGGAGAAGAGTATTGATTTACTGGAGAAGAGAATCTGGCTTGAGCTGCATGCTGACACCCGATATCCTGGTATGATTCAGCTTGAGCGTGGAATTCAGGTACAATTGGTATCACGGGCTCAGGAAATGATAGGTTAGATGAAGCCAGGTCTGATTGGTCCCAAGCAGGAGAGGCCGCTATATCGGCAGGAGAGGAATAGTCTACCGATGGGACTATGTCATTTCTAACAGGAGGTACTGCCGGAATGAATGAAGGAGCTGCAGAGAGTGCAGAAAGGTAAGGGTTTGCAATAGCAAATTCATTTGGAGAGGAAAATTCATTGAATGGGGGCTGGCGGTAGGGCCTAGGAGGAGTTACAACACGCGCTGGATTCGGAGATTGAGGTTTTGGTGATTTTCCATCTCCTGGTCTAAGGACCGAGGGAAGTTCAGAACTTGTCGGATTGCGCGGAGCTTGATGCTTAAAAGCACCTCCTGGCCTCAGAATGCCGGGAACTGGTAACAATTGACTTTTCCCTGAGAGTGATAGGGCAGGATCTCCGCCCGTTGAGTAGGAGGTCGGGAGAGAATGCCCTACTGAAGAAGCCAATTTGGATGCATGGTTGTCAGCTTGTGAAGAAACACTTGATTGATGGGGACGATGTAAGCGTTCTGAAGGAGGCAGTTTGGAAGGCCGCTTGGATATGTCTTGCCCATGACGATCCATCAAAGAGGCGGGTGGAACTGGAGCAGACGAAAAATAGGTCATCTCCAGATAGATTTCTCCACGAACTACCCCATCGATGTTCAGACTAACCCAATCTATGATCTAGATGTTCAACATCAGGGGACTTACGGCACAGATGCAAGCCTACCATCAAATTCTCCTGCTTTCAGAGTTTCTGTGATATCCACAGTTCCCTTACCCAACAGATCGTCGTTCCGACGCTCCTTAGCAAAGCAGGAAACTTCAATATTTCTTGACTTGTCAGATACCGCCTTCGGTACTGCGAATCTGAGTTCTGAATCCCAAACAGGATGCTGGCCACCTTTTACATCGACAGGGGTCTTCTTGACTGTATCTATTGACAGCCCCAGTAAGAAAGAAACGTTGAAAAACAAGAGGGATGCATGCCATTAAGTGACACCTGAGCGAAGACATCTTGCTTATAGAAGGAATGTTTGTCGATCAGGTTTCTAGCTTTGAGAACTACGACAATTAAAGTTCCCAGTTCTTGAGACATAATGGCATAGGGAGAAAAAACTATCCGCTTTGAATGTAGAGCGCTGACAGACGTGGTTGTATGTCTTCAATATCAATGTGTCGGCATTTAGCAAGAGATCAGATAGCAGTATGGCTGGACAACAATGGTAACCACAAAATTAATTTGGAACCCTAACCAAGGGTTTCAAGTCTATCTATATAAATTGTTACTTTACATATATACACTTAAATATTAACCAAAGTCCAATAGTTTGCACATCGATGTGCAAAATTTCTGGTTAATGGACAACAATCTTGTCCGGGGTTGCGATGGGACGGTATTGAATCATATTGACGTATGGACTGTAAACCATCTGTGATATTTCAGTTTGGAGGACCTGAGTGCAGCAATGACATGACCTACATCCCGATAAGAGTCCTTCATTCTCATCCGCATCAGGCACTTTGAATCAACTCGCCTGCGCTCCGGGTCCATCCAAAGATCCCATAATTTATGATCCCGCGGGATGACCGAGGCCATATGCTTCCTCAGTAACTCCCAACCAATGCCGTTGGTATGAAGTCTTAGAAGCCGGATCAGACGTTGTATATGGTTATGGACGAAGGTGTGATAGAATTTAGGGAACGTTTCCTCCAGAGTCTGAGTTGCAACACAATGCCCTGGAAGGAACTGGAAGTCCACACCAGTGGACTCTTTTAGAGTTTGCGGATCGATGCGAAGACCGCCTAGATCACGATAGATGAAACCTAAAACCTTTCCAGTAGAGGTTTCGAAGCGGGCCACCACATTTTGTGCATGAGCCTCGAGCGCGATGCCATTCCGGATGAGACTTGGGAGCAGTGCTCTGCATGCAACGTCGATATACCTTTGGAGGGAAACCATCAGTTGAGTTCTGAAGATAATCGAACTGCCGTACTGATCTAGGAAGGCTACCCGTTTTTCTTGGGTATCAAGTTTGAAGAGGTGCTCGACTGCAGGTTTGCCAGCTGGAACGTTACGATGGCCCGTTTCAAGGAGCGCAGCGACTACGATAATAGTTTCTCCTTCCTTAGGTATGTATTCATCACGAATGACTGCCGTGAAGTGTTTGACTAATTCGGGATCGTCATCACGGTACACAGCACTCTGCCGTTCAGTTTCTATGTGAAGAATCTCGGGGTCAATTGCAAGTTTCGGGATGACCTGAGCTGAGAACCGAGGGCCAAAATCGGCCGTGAAATGGGATATGGTACGGAGAGAAGAGGAAATCTTCACGCCAACAGCAAGCTTCAGAGACTTCCCGGGAAGATCGGGAAGCGAAACCGTTCTACACGAGCTATCAGATCCCAGGTCTGTCTGAATTCAAGGATTACCATACCTGATACTGGATTGCGCCAAAGCCGGCAAATATATGTTGGATTGCAAAATTTCTACGTTTTTGAAACGTTTGCTGATATTGCTGAGTTGTAGCTCGTGGGCTGGCATGAATACAAAATGTCTGTCACATGCAAGTGATTTGCCGGCTTTAAATGCAGCTAATTCCGCTAACTGCCAAAAGGTCTCCTCAAAGTCACCGTGTAAATTCAGATCACATTTCGGTACTCGAACAAAGCGAATCTTCGGATGGAGCCAGTCGTACCCAGAAGATGCGGAGTCCAATATCCTAGCGCGATGCATCTATTGGGACGATTAGAATATAGTGACGACTAACTTGCTTTCAGAAACTAATTACTGGATGAGTTGGATGCCCCGCGACTAAACTTTGTTCAAATTCGATTAGCGCTGAGGCCAAGTTTGGTAGGGCGGGAGGATATTCAAAAGAATGCTCTGAAAGATCATGGTGAGGAATATACCACGAAATTTTCGATAAAAAATTTACTTTGCCATTCATATGAGCTCAACAACTCATTTTCAATAATATTACTGAGAGAATCTTGAATAATCACGCCATCCACGAATTTACGCCAGAGGTGGACAGGATCATCAACTTCAAGGAGACCACGACATTTACCGAGTTCCCAGGCTGATGGGAGTAGAGAATCAATGATAGCCACCTTGAGGTTACCCTACGCAAGTAATGAAGGCACCTAACGTCAGTATCCAGGCCGTATCCTGACGTTAGAAAACGTACGTAGTTGGGATTAGGAGAATGTTCGGTCAACTCGTAAAATGCAGGAAACATATCAAGAGGATCCAGGAGTCCGATGAGATGTCCATGCCTAGAATGGGCGCCTTCACCGAACGCAGGAGGGTTCTGCAGCGGAACAATGATAAAAACATCGCGAGGTCGTAGGGATCGGTTGATGATTGGCTGCTCTGATATCAAGTGGGTGGAAAGGATCACCGCAAAGCCGCTAACGTTTGGTATCCCTGGGAGAGGGATGTAATATGCTCTTAGCAAGGATTCGGTGACCATGCATGATAAAAGGCGAGAGATGACCGCAAATGTGGCATGCTCAGGTGGAGGAAGATGATAACCTGAAGACATTCGAAGTGGTGACAAGTCTGAATATCGAGGATGGATGTGCAGTGCTTTATAAATGCGTGAACGAGCAGTGGCAACGTTGGAGTTATCTCGGCGGACAAAATATGACCTGAAAATGGCTACTTGATGACTCAGGTCAATTGTCAATACTGAAACTAGCACCAGCACCGATTTCAGTTTGTGTTCAGATTTATCGTATGACGATTCGCGTGGAAGTCAGATTGCAAGCTTCTGAATCATGATAAATAAGATTGATCAACCAACAGACCAAAATGCTTGGGAGCTTGAGCCCCTTTTGTCTTGTGAAAACCTGAGAAAATCCAGGTATCTTGGCCGCAACTGCGCCGCTGCTGTGGATTACAACTTGAGAAGACTGACAAGGGGTGGAGTTTAGATGTGGAGAGGCTTATCTGATAAGACTCAGCATCTATCGCGCTGACAACGGGATGACCGAAATCGGTTATATATTGCGATTGCGACTGATCGCATCGACAATGAATACTTCTTCTGTCCACTGCGGGACACCCAATTAGTACCCGTGGGACTAGTTGCATTATTCGTGGTACCTGTGAGACTGGTGAGTACAGACCGTGGGACACTAGCGGGACATTAGCATGAAGGCCCGTTCATGGGGCAAGAATTATTGCTGGCTGTCCTATTCTATATAGACAATCCCCACCGAGCTGAGTGACCCACATGGACGTAGACTGAAGATCCTACTATCTTCAAAGACTTTGTAGGAAGTTTGATTCTAACAGCAGCAGATGTCAATGCTTTATGAAGGATAGAATTCTTTCAGTCACTGCTCACGGAGTGGTTCGTCGTGAAGAAGGCAGTTTGGTGAGGGATGTTATCAGATTTACTGGAGATGTCATGCTATGTCCCACTCGCCATGTCATCGAATATTCTGGTGTGGCGGAAGTCCAATTGCCCTCCTGATCATCTGTGCACTTGGCACAGTTACATCCCCATTCAATGCACCTGTGGCCAATAAGCCTGGACAGCTGACATAAGTTTGTCAGATTTTAGAAGTGCGGCAACGGTCGACTGAACCTGGTGAAGATATCCTCAAGCGAAATGTATCCCAAATCAAGAGAGGATGGGTGCTCATCAGAATCAAATCGGACTTAATGCATTCGTGTACACGACCTGCTCTCTGAAAGCCACGGTGTGCCAACTGAACCAATGACGTTATAAACGTCTTAACGTAAATAAAGTAAAGTTACAGTTATTCTCTTGGCGTGTAATCTTTAACCCCAGCAAACAATCGTTTATTGGGAAAGAGTATTTTCTTTCACACCCCTATAATGTATGAGGTTCGGAAACGGGCCATGTAGGTGCTAATTCAGATCTTTGAGCGTGGTTGTCTATTAAATGATCAATGAAGAATACTCACGAATCTATACATGCCTGACATCCTCATTCTCATGAAACATTTTCCGGGAAGTGTTTTTCGTTCTGGTGACATCCATGCCTCCCAAAGAGGATGTGAGATTGGGATGGCAATTTCTAGGTTTTTCCGAATAATCTCCCAGCCTCTACCATTATAATGCAACCCCAAGACACGGATAAGCTGCTGAAGGTGATTGTGGAAAACTGTGTGATACATTCGGGCGTACACTGCATCAAGACTCTCTGAGACGATTGAGTGTCCGGCAACAACGTCTAGTTCAACCCCGGTGGTTTCATAAAGAGTGGGAGGGTGAATCTTGAGTCCACCAAAATCTCGGATGATGAACCCCTTGAGTTCCTTGGTCTTCAAATCGAAACGTGCCACACAATTTTGAGGGTGACATTCGAACGCGACTCCATTCTTTAAAATAGGAGGTAGAAAAGCCCTGAAGAATACAGACACAAATCTGCACACCATGGGCAGATTATCTGATCATTGTTGGAGATGACGTACTTATCAAGCCATTCGACTCGTTTATCCTCGGTGTGGAGTCCAAAAATGCGAATAACAGGTGGAATATCGCCCCCTTCTCCCGCGTGTCCACTTTCAACCAGAGAAGTACAGACGATGAGCCTCTCCCCCCTCTCCTCGCTGGTATTCTCATAACATTCACGGATAATGGCCGCACAATGTTTCGCAATCTCTCCGTCAGAATGATTATAAACAATGCTTGCGAGCTCCTTGGCCACAGTGACAACTTCTGGATCGAGTTCCAGTATCGGTACAACTGTAGAAGAAAAACGAGGGCCGAAATACGCTGATTCGGGTGAAATGGTGCGGACTGCAGACGTAAGCTTGATCCCTACACCAAGTTTGAGGGAGATATCGTGCAGGACACCTGGCACAATAACCGAGCTAAAGCACTGATCAGCTTTGCAAGCGATGTGCATGGAGGTTACACTTCACCGGATGCTCTGCTGGGCTCGAAGATCAAGTCTATATTCATTGGAGTATACTTGGAGATCTGGGAATTTATCTTTTATATGAGGTACCTGAAGCTCGTGGACGGGTACTATGATGTGGCCGTCTGGAATCACCAAGGGTTTCCCGGCATTCTTTGCTGCTGCGTGCAATAAGGGACTGCTCAGGATTTCAAAATTGAAGGTGATTTTCAAATCTTTCTTCGGTACCGCGATAAACCGAAGTTTTGGATTGTAAAGATCATAGGCACCTGGAACAAAGTCCGGAAGAGGAGGTAAGAAGTGACGTGTCTTATGCATCTGTCCTGATGTGAGCCGAGTGTGGATAACGTCAACCTGTCAGTGCAAGTCTCACTGGATGCGTGGGATGGCCTTCTACAATGGACTCTTCCCAATCGATGCTCGGAGATTCGAATGAAGGAGCGGGAGGGGGATTTTCGAACGAATAAGCTTAGATGAAGGTCATTAAAACACGGTCAGATACCAAGAGATTACTCACTCTGCCATTTCACTGCACTTATGAATTCCTGGCTGATATCAAGGACTATGTCGGGGTCTAAACTCATTGCTTCGGCAAAAGCGTTCCATATACTCAAAGGACCTTTATTCGGAACGAAGACTAAATTATTTTGTATGTTCCAACCTGCTGCCTGGAGATCGTCCACAATTGCACTAGTAAGCTCAGGATGCTGACAAAGTTGGGATTCAGTAGAGGCTCAGGGTACAACAGTCCAAACTTACTGGATTCAGTTTGAGTATGTCAGTTTCAGTTTGAGCAACATTAACCTCTAGAATGAATGGCATCATATCATAGGGGTCCAGAAGGCCAATTTCTCTAGCATCCTGGCCATCATATTTGAAGATAGGAATATGACGAAGAGGGAGAACGGCTAAGACATCTGTGCTGGTGTAAGGACGAGTAAGAGGAGTCTCAGGTTTTAGGATTATGCCAAAGCCGGTGGCCTCAAAGCCCACAAGAGGAAAGTACAATGCCCGTACACAGGATTCGGTAACCAGGCAAGACAATAAACGAGCGGTGCTCGCGAGGGCAGCACGCTCAGCAGGAGGCAAAGCGCGGGCGCCGATCGTGAATTCTGATAACGACATGACTGGACCAGAGAACAGGTAGAAACAGTGCACCAAGTTCAAATGACAATTTGGGAGCTTACACGCCAGATAACAACTACAAAACCAATACGTATGAGGAGATGGCCGAATGAGATTCACAAAAAATAAGGACCTAAATTTCTCCCAAGATTCACATCGAAAAAAATGTCGAGGTGTACATGTGAAGATGGAACTCACGCAACAAACGGGGTACTGTGGAGTGAAAATCAGAGCACCAAATCAGATTAAGGATGTTGGGGATCAGACCACAAGGAATGACTTGTGACGTTGTCGGCAATCAATCAAGAGTGTCCTGGCCATTTGGTTCTCTTCAACTGTCATCTGGCTCGTTCTCCATTTACAAGCTACTACTGCGGGCTATCTTGTAGATCATGAGAAAAATAAAATTGCCACACCCTGCCGTTTCTTCTTGGCCCATCTGCCACTATGAGCTTGAGATCTTCGATGCCTTACGTTCTGGTATATTTGCTGTACATATGCCATATGGCTTCCACTGGCAGGTCTTCGTGTTTGTGTCCTGCAGATGTCGAAGGAACAGAACAGTAGTGGCAAGTCCTATCCAGCGGACGAACCGTCACAACTTGGCAATAACTATGCAGTTGAGTTGGACGCAGGTGAAGAACTTATACACTATCGCAAGTATTGGTGGCAATTGTGGTGAGTTGCTAGTCCACGTTCGCATGCCTTGTGTTGAAAGAGACTAGGATTCCCAAAGACCCTCCACCACCTTCCCCAGGCTCTCTTAACAGCGCACCAGTATGTCGGCAGTTAGCCAAACGGAGGCCATCACTGAAACCAAGACTAGGTTATTCCTCTTGCATATGCAAATATTTTCACGATATTCACATACACGTGGGTCACTCCCCTAATGGTATGTTATTTTTCTTGGCTAATTTGTCGGATACTCAGTCAAAGACTTAGAAACTTGGATATCAACGTACTTTGCAAGCTTCTGATCTGTGGACAGTGGATGAATCGCGCTCTGCTGCGACACTTTCTGCCAAGCTTGACGAATCTTGGCAAAAAAGGAAAAGCGCAGCTGAAGAATGGAATGAAGCACTTCGTAGAGGAGAAATCGAGCCTACCTTGTTTCGGAAATTTATCTGGTGTATTCGTTCCCTCAGGAATGGTACTGGATTTAAAGAAACGTTTGATTCTTTTGAAAGGGAGTGGCGGGAGAAAACAGGCCTCAAGAAGCCCAGCCTGGCGTTCGCCCTGAACGACACTTTGGGCAGGTTTTTCTGGAGTGGTGGCGCTATCAAGGTACGCTACTGTTTCGGTTCAAGGACCAGTTGATCGATCTCTCGAAAGGTTGTTGGGGATATATCTCAATTGATGGGACCATTATTAGTCAAGGTTTTTTCTTACATTCTTTAGAGTCGATTGGATGTTTATCGGCATCTAGGTCCTCATTAATTTTTCTCAGGAGAGAGAGGCTCGCCGAGCTCGCGGAGAAGAGACGCTGAATGTAGGACGTGGCATTGGAATGGCGATAGGGCTCTTTATCATCATAATCTTTACGAGTCTTATGCAACATCAAGTTTGTTTTCATGTTCGACTGTCTGACCTTTGCTTCATTTTTTTCTAGTTCTTTTGGCGCTCTATGATGACCGGAATACTTTCAAGGACAGCGCTCATAGGCTCGGTATATAGACGAGCTATCCGTTTCACGGGAAAATCTCGCGTCTTACTGCCCAATAGTAAGATTGTCAGCCTCATTTCTAGCGACGTACGTTCAGAGCAAATATCAATATCTTCAAAAGCATCATAAGTGGATTTGTAGGTCAGTAGAATTGATGCTGCAGCGCAATGGTTTGTGAGTCTTAGGTCTTGAATAGGCTTATTGATGCTGAATCGTTCGTAGCATGCTGGTATGCACTAGTAGATAGTGATTTCATGATGCTCAGACCAGTTATCTTCTACAGCTTGGACAGCACCCATTCAAGTCCTCGTTTGCTTGATAATTCTTCTCGTGCAGGCAAGCACCATATCACTCATATTCCTGCTTAACTTCTAACTTGTTGTAGCTTGGTCCAGCCTCATTAACAGGATTCGCCCTGTTTGTTCTGATGGCGCCCATATCCTCTGTTATCGCATCCCGTCAGTTTAGAATTCGTAGACAGTCTGTGAAATACACAGATCAACGATCAAAAACATTTCTAGAAGTTCTAGGTTTGTCCATTGTCGGTGGCAGAAATGATGGAAAGCTCACGAAAATCTTGATAGGCGGTATGCGAGTGGTAAAATATTTCTCCTATGAAATGCCATTTCTCAGAAGTAAGTGATAGAATCGTTCTCGGATATGCAACTGGAACGGCTGGCGATAATTATCAGGAATTAACGAGGCAAGAAAAAAAGAGCTGGAAGGTATTAGGCAGATACAGCACTCTCAGTCCGGCAGGTGTGGCTTCTCAGGGTTTGATGTTCTATCACACTCAATGGATCGCTTACAGTGTTGCATTCGCTTACTCTACGCCTGTACTTGCTGCGACACTTTCGTTATTGGTTTATACTAAGCTCCATCCTGACTTTGATGTTTCCGTCATATTCGCATCGCTGAGCTTATTTCAGCTACTTCGCCAACCTATGATGTTGCTTCCTCGAGCATTAACGGCCATTACGGACTCTAAGAATGCGTTCCAAAGGCTCTCAAAGGTATTTGAAGCGGAGCTGATGCCTGATGAGTTTGTCAAAGTGTACAGGAGTCAGCAATACGCATTGGATGTTCAAGATGCCACTTTCGAGTGGGAAGAAACGCAGGGAGAAACAACCAAAAAACCATTTCAAGTTAAGAACATTACCATGCAAATTAAGCGAGGGTCCCTAACAGCCATCGTCGGACGCATTGGGTCTGGAAAGTCGAGTTTGGTGCAAGGTCTGATCAGTGAAATGCGGAAAATTTCTGGGGAAGTGAGTTTTGGTGGTGAGCTTGCCTACTGTTCCCAGATAGCCTGGATTCAGAATGCGACTTTGGTAAGAGGATTCAACATTTAATTCGGGCGATATTAACAAATAATAGAGAGATAACATACTTTTCGGTCGCCCCTTTGACGAAGAACGTTACTGGAAAGTTATCGATGATACTTGCTTACTACCAGATCTTCGGCTTCTCGCGGACGGTGACTTGACAGAGGTGTGTATACCCATGACGAGTATTGTAGTATTAACCAAGACTCTTTATTTAGATCGGAGAGAAGGGTATTAACCTGAGTGGTGGCCAGAAACAGCGTGTGAGTATCAGGACACTAACGCCGTCCGTGCATCTCGATTGAATTCAACCATAGATAAACATTGCGAGGGCTCTGTATTCCGATGCAGACGTGATACTTTTTGATGACCCACTCTCAGCTGGTGGGAAATTAGCTGTTCTCAGGTCTGAAACTCACTATTAATGTATGATTTTTAGTTGACGCTGACGTTGGAAAATCTCTATTCCACAATGCAATCCTGAGTTCCGTCCAAACTCAAGGTAAAACTGCATTACTAATCACTCATGCCCTTCACTTCCTTTCCTACTGCGACGAGATTTATTTGCTTGAAAATGGTGGCATTAAAGAACATGGGACTTATTCGGACTTGATGGCCAAGGACAGTGACGTTTCTCGACTTACGGCGGAATTTGGGGGTATCGTTGACTCGGACTCCGAGTCCGATGGTAGCTCAGAAACCTTCCAAAATGACTCTACCGACGTAGAAAAGGATCGCTCTAGGGAGAAAATCAAGGGTGCAGCCGGGACTGGAAGGCTCGAAGGGCGATTGATTGTGAAGGAGAGACGTACGACAGGATCACTTTCTGGGAAAGGTGCAATTTTTTATAGCTCATTCTCTATAATTGATGGACATTGATCAAATGGTCAGTTTATTGGAAATACTTGAGTGCCGGTCGGGGATTTATCACTGTACCGCTTCTCATCTCATCTATCTTCTTCATGCAAGGAAGCCAGATCACGAATACCTATGTGCTGGTCTGGTGGAAGGCGAAGTAAACTAACGGTCACGTCTCCACTTGTTCTCGTATTGATGGTGTTCTTTTAGTACATTTAACCGCCCGTTCTCCTTCTATCAAAGTCTTTATGCAGGTCTAGGCATATCTCAAGCCATTTTTACTTTTATCCTGTATGTTTCATCCCATCTCCTTTGCTTGTTAACTTATCAGCATTCCTACTCAGCGGAATTACAATGGATACGATATCTTGGTTTGTTTCTGGGAATCTTCACTACGAAGCCATTTGCAATATCTTTCATGCTCCTATGTCCTTCTTTGATACAACAGTGAGTTACTTTAGTCCTTCTGTGCCAACGATGTTGACTTCGATCATGCAAGCCTGTCGGTCGTATCATGGGTATATTCGGGAAAGATATTGATTGTAAGTAATCATGTTCTTGAGAGGAAATAAAACTTCTGACGAAATTCCTAGCCATCGACAACCAACTACCAAGTAGGTTTCCCTCGACCTGTTGACTGAGTTGATTGTCTAATTCCATCTGTCGTCTAGTCTCTATGAGACTTTGTTAGTACCTAGTCTTGCATTTCTCACGTTTTGCCTAATGTCTCTTTTGACAGTGATGCTGACCTTGTCTAGTGTCGTTGGCTCCATAGTGATTATTACTGTCGTGGAAAATTACTTCAGTAAGATTCATCTGTGCGCAGTCTACTGAAGGCTTAGACAATTTCTCAAGTAATTGTTGTCGTTGTGGTTATTTTTGGATATCAACATTTTCAATCTTTTTATCGTGCCAGCGCACGGGAGGTCAAACGCTTGGGTTAATAGTCTTCTGATTTCCTGTTAATCTTGGTTGATTCTGAAAGAGCAGATGCTATGCTTCGATCCGTTCTATACGCTCACTTCTCTGAGTCTCTCACCGGTAAACGCTTGATGTTTCTTCTCCAGTCTGTAATTGACATCACGCAGGGCTTCCGATAATAAGAAGCTATAATGAAACACCTAGGTTTCTGCGGGAGAATAAGTACTACATTGATCTAGAGAATCGAGCATTGTTGTTGACCGTGTCTAATCAACGGTGGGTGTGCATAGGCCAATCTCCACTCATGATGGAATAGTGATGATTGTCAGGTGGCTAGCTGTTCGCCTAGATTTTTGTGGAGCAATAATGGTTTTTGCGGTAAGTGTCTGATGTGATCCATGAGTGTATTCGCTTCGTGTTGAACATGGAGTTAGGTCGCCATTTTCGCTGCTGTCGGAGTGTCTGACAGCAGCCCAGCACAAATTGGCCTGGTCTTGACCTACACTAGTGTGTTTGATTTGTTTGAGTTTCTAAGAGCATATGCTGATACGTCCTGCGTCATTTAGCATCGCTTGTTCAACTATGCGGCCTCCTGACAAGGCAAAGTGCAGACGTTGAGGCAAGTATATTGATAAATTATCAGTAAGATCTTGAAACGACTTCCAGACAGAATTACATGAATTCCGTTGAGAGAGGTATGTTCTGCATAGTCGATCGTCGATATCCCACTGGTGACACTAGTATAGTCGTGCATTACAGCCGCAGAGATTTGATTGAACAAGAGGCACCTCACGAGATACCAGAGAACAAACCCTCGGAGGATTGGCCTGAGCAAGGAACAATTCAGATTGAGGATCTTAGGATGAGCTACCGACCAGGTCTACCAGATGTTCTTCATGGGATTTCATTGTCAATCAAAGGCGGTGAGAAAGTTGGGGTTGTAGGACGGACTGGAGCTGGTAAATCGTCACTTGCCATGGCTCTGTTGCGCATCGTAGAATACCAGGGGAAAATCAGCATTGATGGGTAAGTTTCACTCGGAATTACAGCTCGTACTGAGGCCGTGATAGAATTGATATCGGCAAACTGGGACTCCATGACCTTCGTATGAAGGTATCCATTATTCCCCAGGACGTGAGTTGCCATTCACACATCAGACATTACTTATTGACTGATTTGAGGGCAGCCACTGATTTTCAGTGGAACTGTGCGGACCGTTTTGGATCCCTTTAGTTTGTATGACGATGCCCAGCTTTGGGATGCACTCCGGCGGTCTTCCCTTCTTGGTCTTTCTGATACGTCTGGCAACAAAGTGCCGATCACTCTCGACACAGTAATTGAACCAGAAGGAGCAAATTTAAGTGTTGGCGAAAGATCACTTCTGAGCCTCGCTCGTGCTCTGGTTAAAAGTTCTAAGGTTGTAATCCTTGATGAGGCCACGTAAGCCTTCCCAACTCCTCCAACAGATCTATGACCCAAATTTTGCGAGATAGTGCTTCTGTTGATCTGGAAACGGACAAGAAGATACAGCATGTTATCACCAATGAATTTCGTGATCGCACACTTCTTTGCGTTGCCCGTAAGCTACGATATCCTGCGTCTGAGCTTGACAAGTGAACTGTGCTTGGTAGACCGACTTCGTACAATCTTAAGTTATGATCGCATACTTGTGTTGGATGCTGGTCACGTCGCAGTGAGTATTCCTACAGCTTGCTACAGTAACCCTCAAACAGAAACAATCACAGGAGTTCGATGAACCAGAGACTCTTTTCAGGAAAAAAGATGGCATATTTCGCAGTCTTTGCGAAAGGAGTAACGTGACCGAGAGAGACATTCAAAGTGCATCAAAGGAACTGAGTATCTGCTGATGGAAAAATCGTGGATCGTTATGTTTGAGATAGTTCTAGTTACTCTGATGTTATTTAGATGTGACATCAGTTACTAGAATGACCGATGTCACGACCTGAATGTATATGCGTGTACATCATACCTCAGCATCTCCCCTTCCTACTTCCCCTCCTTCTACTTTTTCAAATGCTCCATCAAAATCAGCTCCAGCTTTCCAAGGCCTTAGCAGAGCATTGGTAGATGCAGAGGTCATTGACCCTGACATGATACTACCTGTTCCTTTGGAAGGTGCGGATGATGGAGGAAGCTGTCTGAGTGAGAAGATGAGGAAGAGACTACATGAGTCTGGGATAACGGAACTTTTTGCAGGTGTGTTGGTCATCATTTATCTGCCCCAGTACTTTCTTGACCTTCTTCAAGTGCAGACTGCCTTACTTCCTTTTTTGATCGCCTCTCGTCAGCTTTATCTCCCCCATCATCCTATTCAGGATGTCTGTGTATCTGCTCCCACTGGTAGCGGAAAGACACTTGCATACGTTTTGCCAATTATAGAGGTAATAACATTGTAAGGGCATTCTCTCACAGGACTCAAAATGACAATAGATTCTTTCATCTCGAATAGTCACCCATCTTCGAGCTCTAATCGTGTTGCCTACGAGAGATCTGGTTGCCCAAGTCAGAGAAGTCTTTGAGGTCCTGGGGAAAGGGCGTGGTTTGAAGGTATGTCTATTGAAGCATCTCATCTTTCTCTTCACTTGCTCATGGCTCAAGGTTGGTACTGTCACAGGACAACATTCTTTTGCCCACGAACAAGCGCAACTGGTAAATAATCTTTCCCCAAGGTGTGCATATTGGGCATTGTATGGATCGACCTCAACGTTCACTCGCAAAGTCTGCTAGGTGGCTCGAGCAGACTAGATGTCCTTATCTGTACTCCGGGTCGATTGATTGATCACCTCAATGGTACTCCCAATTTCACATTGCAACACTTACGTTTCCTGGTGTGTATACTTTTTCAGGAGTGTTGGCAGATGTCCAAATCCATTTCTTGCAGGTGATTGACGAAGCCGACCGTCTTCTGGCGCAGTCCTTCCAGGACTGGCTTACACAAGTCCTATCTGCCCTGAGCTCAGCCACTGCCCTCAGTAATCTCTATCCGCGCCCCGATGCCGTTGCCCCGAACATGCTATCTGAATTACCCTATCCTCATATATCGACGTTCCCATCTGAGGACCCCAACAGTTCATGTCAAAAACTGCTTTTCTCGGCAACTTTGACTCAAGACCCGGGAAAGATTGCGGCAATGCAACTAATAGAGCCAAAATATTTCGTTGTACAGGGAAGTAAAGGCACGGAAGCTCAAAATTCAGCATCCGATTTTATTACAGAGAAGTTTTCTGTGCCTTCAACTTTACAGGTATGATCTCAAGACACGTAATGCTGCTACCTTACGCATTTTATAGGAGCACATGATTATTTGTGACTCATCACGAAAACCTCTCATCTTCTTTCACCTTGTCTTGGGTCGTAATGTCACCGATGCTCTCATCTTTACCAAATCCACCGAATCCACCACTCGCCTGGTCCGCCTGTTCAACTTCTTTCAGAAAGAATATGTAACCCACGATCACCGGTCACTCTACGTCGCATCTGCATACTCTAGTGATTTACTTGTCAGTGACCGAAAAGCAATTCTGGAGCAGTTTAAGGCCCAAAGAATCAACATGTAAGCAAAGGTCCCTGCTACCATGCTCCCATTGTTATATAGCCAATCTGCAGTCTTGTTTGTTCTGACCTCATCGCTCGAGGTATTGACATTAGTCACGTCTCTCATGTTGTCAATTACGACGTTCCTATTGACATGCGCAAATATATCCACCGTGTTGGGCGTACTGCAAGAGCAGGGAGGACAGGGTGTGCCTGGACATTGGTCGAAGAACAAGAGGTGAGCTGGTCAGGTAGCGACAATCGAATTTCACCTTTCTTTCGTATTAGGCTCGTTACTTCAAAAACATGCTCAGAGAAGCAGACCACTTCGAGCAGGTAAAACAGTTACGTATCGGTGAAAAAGGTGTCGCCGCTCTTGTGCCTGCATATGAGGTAATTTTTTTTCGGCAATGGCAATCACCACTGACACTCTCGAAGATCGCTCTCGGACAGTTGAGAGACGCCTTTGCTCGAACAGAAGGATAGGAGTAACATGATATTTCTATAGTCATTTAATCGAAAAGACCCCTGACGTATTTTATCAAGTCTTTCCCCTGCATATAACATGAACTGAAAAGTTGATAGATATATAACAATGACAGCTCACCCCTCGTGATTTGACGCCGGCAATCATTGCCTTCACCTCTTTAACTTCCATCGCGTCCTCGTATTCTCCATTTGATTCACCTTCGGAGGCAAGAATATTGTAATCAGATATGTATTTTTGACCCCAGTTGTAGCGGAGAACCACGGTCAAAACTGCTCGCCATCCCTCCATTGTACCATCATGATGATGAGGTGGTATCGATCGAAATTGATTATCATTGCCTGGTAGCTCAGAATGTGATAACGGAACGGGAAGGGTTGGAATAGCGGTAGAGCGGACAACATAGGGACAGTAAGAGCGGTGTTCATGCAATAAATCAAATTGGCGTTGTCGAATGGTCTTTTGGGGTGTGGACGTTGGACGATCGGTACCACCACCGGAGGTCAGTCCGATAATGGAAGTATCAGGAAGGAATGTCCAAAGTCCTATACGGCGCTGACACAGCGTGCAGTGGAGGAGAGTATCTCGTTTATTGGAAGAGAGGCCAAATATGATAGATGTGTCACACGATGGGGTAGAAGCACGAGATATTGAGCAACCATGACTGCCGGGTATTGGAGTGTAGGATTTTGAGAAAGAGGATTTGGATCTTCGTGAGCCCTGGCTTGTCGTTGAGACGGTATGCCAGCCAAACAGAGAAGTGAGGATAGCTTGCTCGGATGGAGGTCCTGTTTCAATTGGTTGTTCTCCCTCTAAATTTGTAGGTGGAGAATACGCTAGTATGGTCTCCTTCAATGAGTTTACCTGCGCTTGGGTCTAATAGTGATAGACTGTAAGATCGAAAGAGGAGCTCTAAGTGATGTCCCACATACAAGAGGATGTTTAATGATCACATCTTTTAATAGTTCCGGTAGAGAAATGGCAACCGCCTTGAGACCTTTCACTGTAGCAGTTGGATGTTGCAGAGGAATGCGATATATTGACGCTTCATTCTGGGTGAGCGCTAAAAAAAAGTCAACATGGTGGAACTCACGGTCACATTGTCTTGTTTTCCATGGGCAACCGTGTTTGTGGGCCTCAACCAGAGAGGTGCGCTGTTTTTCGACAAGAGCATTCGCTTGTGAGGATAATGTGATGAGCATGAGATAAGAAGCAAGAAACGCATTTACCTGCATCTCGAGACATGCCGTCTCGTCCAGCCACGACCCAGGAGGCTCCACATATACCGCAAGCTAAACGATCCTTTCCAGTATTTATCCAACCACACTTGGAAGCAGCGACAGCATCGATAAGTAGCGCTTTGTTTGCGTAGCTAGAGAGTTTGTACGTGGAAAGTCGTGATAAAAACGATACAACTGATGACGGGCGATATTCAGTGCCTAAAGATGATGTTGGGGTAGACAAGGCCACGCTGTCCGTGGACCCAAATGACAGTAGACGCCTTGTTTTTGTACTTTCACGAGTAAGAATGGCGGACAAGTGTGGCGTAGGTTTCGTCAAGCTAGTCGGTGTGGCTGTCCTGAATGTGATATTAGCTAGATGTCTGAGAGTGGATATCATACATACGACAGCGACAGGGAAGACTTAGTAGGTATGCCATATTTCGTCAAAGTTGAGTAGATGGACCGCGAGATATTTATCTTTTTCAATGGACGAGGATCGTCGACTAGCTCTGGAGGAATTACTGAATTGTCAAGTTCGAAAAATGCGTCATCTAGTTTTCTCTGGGGACAGTAAGATGACATTCTCAGACGTGAAAACACCACTGCACCTTGGTTGTATAAAAGTAGTCCCGGGGAACAGCCACTGGGCGGGGAGAATCCATTGGTATATGAACTTAGACGGCAGGCATTCTGTCAAGTCATCACCTGACTTGGGATGATTAGTCAGAATTTTCGAGGGGAAGTAGACAAGTCAGCCATCAAACTCCTACCTACCTACCGTTGTCGATCAAAATGGCCGATCCTACAGTCTGGTATCTTCTCATAGACAGTGACAAATCGCCCATTGGACGCGGCGGTGCTTTATATGTGAAGGCTGATACCATCTTCTCATTGAAGAGTGTGGTCAAGGATCTTGAGCAGCTGCAAGATATTCCAGCTAGCAGACCTATAGTCTGGCAGTGCAAGTCATCCCAAATATTGGCAGACATGGATCTCCTGGAGATCCAAGAGATCATTACAGCTAACTTTTCTGACACAAATGCTGTCTTCGATGTTCCTGCTGGGAAGAATTTGGTAGACCTTGGTCTTGCTAGCAAAGAGATGCTGCTCATGAAGGTGCCTTGTCTGTCATTTCTTGGGTCCCTTGTCCTTCTTGCTAATTTCTTTTTCAATACATACATCTCTAAAAAATGAGAAACAATTCAGATATTACAAAGAGGCACCACAGACCATGCTGTCCTTGTCCATACCTAGCCACCTCAATAGCTTCTCAAATTACTGGAAATTGCAACTCAATCTGGTACAGAAAATATTAGATGACTTCCCACAACCCAACCTGCCCCTTGTCCTCTTATATAACGGGTTTGGTTGTTTTTATGATTGTGTGTGTGATTCAAAACAAAAAATACATGCAACAAAGCCTATAAGGCATTTATTGACCTTCTTCTTCCATTGCAAGATGTAAGATTGATAACCAATTTGGATTCAGGCAATGGAAAATCTAATAGCTACATCCTTAGTTGACATAAAGGGCCAATCTTTATTGTTGAGTTCAAACACTAATACCATGAGTTATCTCAACTATAGAAAGATCTATTTATAGAATAATAGACAAGGAAATAGAACCAGCAGCCTCTTAGCTGACTGTAGAATACCATCAATA
>Ga0153993_100065_pt1 | contig 32189 bp, 36 predicted proteins | sample TSNC077MetaG_FD_104706 | JGI IMG/M metagenome (GOLD analysis project Ga0153993, IMG submission 104706) | Attine ant fungus gardens microbial communities from North Carolina, USA - TSNC077 MetaG | ecosystem: Host-associated > Fungi > Mycelium > Unclassified | place: USA: North Carolina, Lumber...
AGGCCGGTGAGAAGGAATAATATGATCATGGAATGCATCTTTCACATATAAAGAGGGATTGGTTCCGCCATATAATCGACTGAAGTTGGTATCGTTCTCAGTGAACAGCAATTCAGGGTCAACAGAATCTATGCCGGAATCTTCGTCAAAGTTATTTGAAGGATCGACAGGAGGAGGTGAGGACAAGCAGTAAAGATGTGTTTTACCAAGGGTAGGATGGCGCGCAGTAATTGTGTTGATGTTATCCTTCCCCCTGATTGAGCCTGTCAGACTTGGCATAGGTGGCTTTTCAAGCGGCCACGACCAGGTATTGGTAAACCATAGCTGGGGTATGATGTGCAACGTTGCTGGGTCAGGACCTCGGTTATAAGTCGTTATCCTGACATAAATGTTGTCAGGTTTCTGCTCGTCCTTTGCATACTGCAACAAGAATCAGTGTCAGATTCAAACTATCAACAGACAAGGCAAAAAAACACACCTCAACGAAAACATCCCAATACCGGTCTTCATCAAATGCGTCAGTATCCAAAATCTCGTATTCTGAAACAGTTCGATCACGGCGCTGGTTCTCTTGCACAAGCTCTTCATAAGGGAACTTCCTCTGCGGATACTTGTATAAAAACTTCATGTACGAGTGTGTCGGTGTCGAATCCAGATAGTAATACAACTCCTTGACATCCTCACCATGATTTCCTTGGTGGCCAGTAACACCAAACAATCTTTCTTTGAGAATAGGATCAACCCCGTTCCAGAGCGACAGCGCAAGACAAAGACGCTGATGATTATCCGAGATGCCAGCTATGCCATCCTCACCCCATCGATAAGCCCTCGATCTCGCATGCTCATGTGGAAAATGACTCCATGCATCACCGTTTGCAGAATAGTCTTCTCTAACAGTCGCCTATACATAATCAGATCACCGATCAGTCCATACACAAATCCAAGATTACAGAGACCCACCCATTGTCGATCACTTAAATACGGTCCCCACCTCTTCCAATGCTTTTCTTTGTTATCATCCTGTATTAATCGATACCTCTCAGCACCTTTATAATCTTCACCCAACTTTTTCGCCAATCTCTGTCTGAAAGGTACAGTCTCCGTCGCTTCTTCCTCCTCAGCATCGTCCCCTCCATTAACGTCATCAACAGCCTTGGGTGATTGATCTGATGCTGCTTTCTTGGGTAGATTGGGAGGCGCCGAACCCGACAATTTGGGTTTAGGGATGATAAGAGTCAACCCGGGTCCTTGGTTAAGATTTGCGGAGCCACAACCACTATCGTCATCGCCAGCTTCTGGGACAGTACAGCGAGCGCCGTCGTTCATCGTTGCGGCTTCCATCGCCGTGGTCCCAAAGATCTTTTGCTGTGCTTTTTTTGCGCCAGAAGTTGCCATGAAGCACTACCAAGTCCTCAAGAACCAAGAATTATCGGAAGATGAACGTTGGATCCGAGATAGCTTGCTCGCTCGGAGCAGACCTGGAGCAGACCTGGAGCAGACTTTTTGAACATTTGTGCTACCCCGAGCCAATCGACGTCATAAACACGCTTAGATAGTCACGTGGCGGTACTCATAAATTTCTAACGCGGTGTTCGATCGCAGTCCGCGGTATTACAATTACACAGAGTAAATCACTCACAGCTGATCCAGACATGAGAGTGGAGCAACACTCGAAGACTCCATGTTACGATCCCGAACCCTGTATTGGGGTTTCAAGGTATGTATTGACCAGGTCCAGATTAAGGATCGACTACGCTACTACAATAATATACTCCACAACACGTGATAGCCTCGAGTAATACACATGCTGGACTAGGCGAACGCTCCGTGGTTGTCTGTTAAGAACAAAAATTTTAATCACCATGCGATTTAATCTCTTTTTGTAGTAGAACCAACTGCAATCATTCAGAACGTGAGCTCTGATTTCTAGACTACTAATGACCGCAAGGGGATACTTTGACGGAAAAAAAACCTCCTTTTGAATTTCCCGATGAGAGGAGGCTCTTGCACAGATCAAAACCGAGGTCCCAATATATTTCATCCAATGTACGTTGGACGCGCTCTTTCCTAAGCTCTAAGAATTCATTATAATCATCAAGATTGAAGGCGCACACGCCTTGTTTGATTTCTCCCTCATAGCATCTATCAAAGTAAATTGAAATGCTAAAAGCTTTGTTGTGTTCCGTACTTCATTGTCATCAACTTTGGTATGATTGCTTTACTGGGACAATCCCGGAATTCTACTTCGTTATTGCTGTTGCAATTTGGAGGAGATGTGCAATGGCAATAGATCCGCCCAATCCAGAATGGCGCAAGAGGTCGAAAGCATTGTCCGCAAATGATAGAGAATCAGTGATAACAATGAAGAAGTAGCAATTCCTAGACATATGATCACTGATTCTGCACTTAGGTATCTGACATCGGACTCGAGAGCACTTAATCACATGGCGATAAACTCAAAGCATATAAATAACGTATAAATCCGCTAATCCAATGTCTTAATTATATACAAATGTCCTAAAGGGAAGAGAGAGACCGAAACCGAAACGAGGGCGAATAAAGAGGTTGCCACAACGACAACAACAACAATCCAAAAGTACAAAAGTACACTTGGACTGTTGTTGAACGCCGAGAAGAAAAAAGAAAAGAAAAGAAACAAAAATTAAATTGATGACCGAAAAAGAGATAGTGATGGTTGGTTTGCATGTAAACTACTAAACTACGTATAGTGCGCGCGCGTATATATATATGCCTGATAGAAAGGATAGATCCAGAACGAGACAGAATGAAAACCATCATGAAAACCAATAGATAAGAAAAAGGAAGAAAACCAGAACCAGACCGAGGAAACAAAAAAAAACTGACGAGGAGAGGGTATAGAATTAAGAATGCAGAGATAGAGCTGCACACAAACACATCATCAGAAAAAAAAACCATCACAAAACAAAATCCACATCGACTCACAAGAAATTTTTCTTAGAAACGCAATGAGCAGTTCATTGTCCAGCAAGACCGTTCACATATCAAATCTCACAACGACGTTCTTTCAGATCCAACAAACTCCACATCCACATCCGCCGCTAACAAAACACTTCTCGTCCACTCTTCCGCTGAGTCATCGTCATACACTCCCAAATGATTCAATAGCGTCTTCGATGACACAGAACCACCTCGCCCCCTCTCAATCGCCACCCTTCTTTTCACGCCCACGTCAAAATCATCCCCTTCATCACGGTTTCCCCCCTCTACCACCTGCGGCCGACCAGAAAACGTCAAATCGCTAACCGAACTCGCCGCACTTCTCGTACTATACCAATCTGCAATAGGCGTCTGACCAACCATCGTCTTCACGCGCTCTTGCTTCTGTGCCTTGGAAGGCTTAGCAGTACCAGGCGGTGATGATGTCTTCAACAAGCCTAAATCTTGACCCAAGGACAATTCTCCCTCAGAAGAGGCATCCAACGCCGGCGGCATACTCGGCGACATCTTTGAATCACTCATCGCAGTTCCAGGCGCAGTGACAGCAGACACAGGAGTCGACACTGATGAGTCACTCGAACACGATCCACCACCAGTTGCCATTATCATCTGGGAACTACCACTTCCATGCGCACTCCCCTGTTCACTTCCCGGCGAACCATTCACCGTAGTGCCGTACTTCAATCCACTGTTTATTGACCCAGCACTTTTCTTCGTAAACAGCAACTTCAACGACGGTTTCTTGACCCTCGACCCGGTTATACTCGGTGACTGGGCCTTCCCAGATACTGGGGAACCCGCAGGAGAAAGAGGCTCCGATCCCACCAAACTACTCAAGCTCCTGGTTCCAACCGCCGTCAAGTTAGGAAATGACAATGTAGGTATAGAGAGCCTCTTGGCATGAAAACTAGCAGGCGACGGTGGTACACTCTTGTCGAGATACGCTGTCATCGTACTAGAGGGCGGTGGCGCCGACAGAGAGGTATAGGGCGACGGATTACTAACGGCAAGTCGTCTGATTTTTCCTTCGTCCCTCTCGACGCCAATCTCAAAATCCACAGGGGCGGCCTCAACCACTTGAATCCTCGGCCCCACATTGGTAACACAAACAATGTTCCTTCCCGACAAGTCCTTGACAGTATCCGAAGCATCCAACGGCAGATAGGCGGCAGATGATTGGGCAGATGGCGTCGATGGCGTCAATACCGACTCGACACTTGAACTCAAAGTCTCCTCTGTATCCTCCCCTCTAGTAGACCTTATCGACGCAGAAAGGGATGACAAATCATCTTGTAACATTGAACCTTCCACAGTCGACGGTTCTTGCGAGAGCGAGGCCAGCCCAGAAGAAGCTACAGAAGTCGACGAAGCTTGCGACCGAGAATCGAGGTATACGGTCGCTATCCTGGGACGGTTGACAACAGTCCATCGGCGATGCTCGTCTGCTTCTTCAAACTCATCGTCATCTCTATCTTCTTCCTTCGACATGGCTTCTCCATCAGCCTTCGGTGTTCTCGGGTCGTCGCTATCCCTTTTGGTGTCCACAACGACTGTATTCCTTTGCATATCAAAAGTCTCATCCATCGCCTCTTGCTCAGCTTCTGGTTCAGATCCAGACCCATGTTCATCCTCCGAAACATCCACTAATCCTGTCCATACCCTCTCCTCCTCACAGAGCACCCTGAAAAGCTGAGCATTGATGTTCAGACTCGGTAAGAACACCATCAACAAATTGCCCAATGGCATCTTGGTCAACTTGCTCGCCTCCGAGGTCGCTCTCACCAACTCGATCACGGTCCTCAAGAGGTCTCGGTTCTCTTTCGGCATCTTTGCGATCAAAGACCTAAGGTTCGAGACGAGGGTTTGAGAGGCAGGGCGTATTCCATTAAGGGAAGGCAGTGTAAAGGTCGATAAAGACGGAGGTTTACGTAGATTCAATGTAAGGAGTGCTGATGATGAGGACACTACGGAAGACGTCGAAGATGTCGGCCTGTGCTGCAGTAGCGGTTTTTGACTCGAAGGAAGACCCATGTCTTTCCTCATTCCTGGCTGCGGCGTATCGGAATCAACCACTGATGCATTTGAGCTTTCCTGCTCAATCGCGGCATCGAAGAAGGGCATGAGCTTCTGTGTCAAAACATTCTCAGGGACTGGAAAGGCGGGCGCCGAAATTAAGACCGAAAGTTTTGAGAAGAAAAGTTTCTGATAATACTCACGTTCGCGCAAGTAGGCTTTGAATATTGATGCAACCGCATGAGGATCTAAATCACATGGAGAGCACCTCGACATGTTGTAATCCACACCTGAAAGCCCGTGAATATCTATCATAAGAGCATAAAAATGAGCGTACCAGTATCGAACTCTGTTCTGAGCTTCATGATATGAGCGGCTCTGCCAGGCACCCTAAAAGTCCACCATCAGCTACTATTCAATGATGAAAAGTCGCACAATCTCCACGGGCGCATTTAAGAAGTGGAGAGGGTAAATCCCGCGGCGCCACAAACATTCTAAAGCTTTGGAGCGAAACCATGTACGCACCGGAAAAGCCCTTCTTCCTGCACGCCCCAGACCAATAAATGCTGGGCACATCGTACGACCAAAGCCGGTAACATTCTTCGCTCATATATCAGAAGCTCTGGCCTCCCTATCAGCTCCTCTGTATCACTTTCCCTCTGATTACCGATATCTTCCTTCCCTACCCATATGGCGGTATCCCTCACACACCTGGTTAGATCCCGGTGAAACACAACACCACTCGTAGCGGGGGCGCCTCTCCGATTTCTCAATGGGCCTCTGAGAAGTACGCCAAGGACAGGTTCGGACGATACGAATGCATCGTCCGAACAACTCGTGATGGACGCCGAGCCAACAGAGTAAGTCCCGGGTGTCCTGCGAAATTTCTTCCCCTTTTTGTGCGCAGCAGTCTCGTGCTGTCGCCGCTCCCGTTCTATCCGCTCCTTGATCTCTTTGATATTGACAGCATGCATACTACTACTATGTGTATGGTGCGTCGCACAGCTCTGATTGGATGGAGTTCGAGAGAGGTTCAAAACTCCAAACTCGTTAGGAAAGGAAGACGGTGTCGCCGAGCTGACGGAAGCCGAGCTCGAACACACCGACGCCGAGGAAGTGGAAACAGAGGAGATGGAACCCGAATTGCTGCCACAATGGTGACCCATATGACCAAGGGCGCCCTTGACTTTTTCAACGGCCTTTCTTGCAAGGCCAGCAGGCGCGAAACTACTACTGATGCTGAGGGAAGTCTGTCGAAAAGAAGGTGGGGTTGGGTGGCTGGGAAGGGGTCGTTGAGCCGGATAAGCGAAAGAGGCATTGACGTTGGGAGGCATGGGAGGAAAGTTTTGGATTTTGTTGGGTTGGTAACGTTGAGGCTGATTTATATGGGATGTCGCAAGGGAAGATGGATCGGAAGTGGGATGATCGTAAAAACCTTCTGAGATAGAATAGGATGGGTGCTTCAGGTCGGTTGCCGATGGAGCAGGAGGGATATGAGGGAGAAAGACGTTAGACGAGGAAGTGCCACCTGAAAAACCGATATTGAGAGACAAGGAGCGCCGCTTAATATTTAGGAGGGGACTTGGGAGCTTTTCTGGGACGACGACACTGCCACTCTGCTCCTGTATATCGTCGAGACTCTGGAATGAATCGTCGTCCTCCTCCAGCATTCCAAGATCGATATCAACTGCGCTTAGCCGTTTATTCCCCATGACAACTCCCGGACCAGAGGCGCCGCTACCGGGTACAACAGTATAAGTCGACTGGAAGGACTCTGCCATCGAAACCGGTCTTGAAGCACGGGGACCGCCGGCACCAGGCCGGATAGTACAGTGACTAATGGTGGAGTCACTCTTGCGTTTATCGGCATGCTCTCGATCGAGCATGAGGCCCTCCGATTCAGACCGTGTCCTGGGGCGCTCGATCTGCCTGGCCTCGTCAAGTGCGGCCTGGGGCTGAAAAGGAGCTGTGGGCTCTGCCTCCTGAGCCTTGGATGCTCCCTGGCACACCTGTTCACGAGATGGGTTCTCAGGCTGCGGTGGAAGGGCGCGGTGCTGAAAGTAGGAATAAGGAGAGGCCTCGCTGGGCGAAACCTGGACAGAAGGCGGCTGGGGGGTCAAAGGAGTGGCGGGGTCGGGGTCTGCAGGACGTTTGCGACGGCCAGCAAAGACGCGACGGACTTTTGCAGCAACGGAGGCGTCTTGGGGCCTGCTGTGGGAGGAGCCCATAGTTCGGGAGGAGGAAAGGGGAGGTGCAGGGTCGAAAACATGGGCGGATATCTCCGCAGAACGGTCTGCCTGCATGATGTCGCGTGCAGAAGTGCTAGACACAACAAGTCACATTAAAAAGTCACACAACATATCTACTACAACATATCCGCCACACGTGTCAGCTACCCAACTAGCCTCTCTTTCACTAGTTCATATGTAAAGAACGACGTTGCTATGCTAGGTGCTACCTTCACTGTCACTTTCATCAGTCATCGTATTTCTTCTATCAGTTTTCTACTCACGCAGGTTTGGCCACAGGCCCCGGTACAGTCCTCTCACCCCCTCCCCGCACAGTGTGCTCTTTAGTGCATCCAGTGCACTACTGTACTTGGGACCGCCTTGCATCCCCGTAACTTGCATCTTGCGACGCAGCACATCAAATGGATATGTCAACGTCTGCGAAATCGACCCTGCAATATTTCCCAGCCCTGTCAGTCCTTCCCTTTTTTTGCAACCCCAACTGTCACCCACCAGCAAGTGCACCACATGACAACTTTCGTCCGACACTCGTCTTCCCAGGAGGTGTTATATAACCTCTCAGTGCCTCGTACGCGGCAAAATTAATCCCAACATACGGTGCAACTCCAACCGCAGTTGTGATCAATCCCCTGTATAGCGCCCGAACTCCCCCTTCTTCCCGCATCACTTTCAGGGTCATTCCCCACATCGTCAAATCTTTTGCCGAGTATTTAGGTTTGATCGCTCCCAGGACTTCCGCCGTTGGTGTGGACGCGGTATGATAGCCCGACGCCAACGCCGCTTTTCCGACTACCGATGAATTCCCGCCACTTACATTTGTCGGTGCCGTATTCATAGCCCTGACGACCGCAAAGTCGACCGACGCAGTGGCTATAGACAATCTCGATCGCACCAAATCTAGTGGATACGTCGAACCTGTAGATAGTTCATCAATTCCAGCTTGGACAGTTTTGATCAAGATCAGCCTGAAACTCACACACAGAAGTTATGCCAGCCAATGCACCGGCAACCAATCGCTTGGGTGTATCCAACTCTTTTGTTCCATGCCGTGTCAGCCGCTGCATGTGAGCCAGTCAGCGCCCGGCGAGTGACATCAACATAACAATTAGGTGCACCAGTAAGATCCGCTGGCACCCCAAATACTGCATCTATTTCTCTTAGAGAGCCCACTCACCTTCTTTAATTCCTCATATGTAGTGAATTGAACAGCACTGCAGCACAATATAATCAGTCAATCGACCTTCATACCCATCCATTTTAAGTCAAACCTAGGAACCAAACCTCAGTCGCGCGGCAAAGGCAGTGTCACCCATCCACACCCACCTGTAAGGCACAATCCTCAAACAATTGATCCCGTTCCCTCGCATAAACCCACTAAACCCCTCCTCTCGCCACATCCTCGTAAGGCTGTTCCACACACCATTATACGATGTATTCGAACCACTGGGCTGTACCTGCCTGAAACAACCATCTCAATTAAAGTTCGATCAAGACCTCAAATCGCATCGACCTACAGGATAATTTTTAATCTTTCCAGTGGGCTAACAACCGTTCTCGAGGCAGCCCCCGCGCATCCGCCAGCTAAACCCAAAGGAATCCATGTAGTCCTGCATCCAAGATAGCAATCGACACACGCTCACCAATAAAGTACGACGCAACCTCGGGAGACAAAAACATCAACACCGATGTGTTCTTCTTCACCTCCACCTGCACCTCTACCGTCGTCTCACCCCCCATCTTCTCCGCTGCGGCGGCGGCGGAAGTAGTAGTAGCAGTAGTAGCCGCAGTAGTCATTTTGTAATATTCGAGATAGAATAGATTGTTGGAAAAGGATAGAATAAGAGAGAAATTGGACAGTCCAGGTATACCCGAGTTTCTGTAACGTTCAGAAACGACTTCTAATATCCGAGTCGAGAAAGCGAGACAAGGTATCACGATAGGGTGAGATAGTTCAACCGGGGGCCAACAACTGCCCGGATGAGTCCCTTCCGAGTTGTAATTCCTCCAAGCGAAAAAGCCAAAAATCGCGGATAATAAAATCCAAGTATTTTCAAACTGCGCCGAGTGAGCTTGGTAGGAGCGTAGAATAACTGTCGGTTTCCCGATATGTAAAAGATAGTAAGCAGAACAGAGAAAGCACCGGAGTTGAGTGGCTTGCAGTGTCGGTGCTCCTCCCTACGGTCACGTGGAGGTTAATATTATATCGGTCCACTCCACATGTACAACAAGCACCCTATCATCTCATCCCATTCATAGTTCACAGACTTCTTACAAGCTTTCGAGATGCCCTCTTAGCTCAAGAGAGAAGAAGGGGTATCTTGTCTACATTTCCAAAAATAAGTATCGTAACACCTGTCCCGAGTACCGCCCACAAAAACCTATGAACGGGTCGTCGGCTATGATCAGGGCAGCTAACTTACCTTGTTCTCGATATATGCACCATCTCGCAAAGGTTGCGTAAGCCTTCTTATTGTCTCCCCTAGTAAGGTCCCCAAAATCTAGTGTGGACGCTCAGCTCAGCCCAGCTAGCATGAACTACACATTGCCAGAACTGGATATACAAGGCAAGCACCACAATCACTACATTGGCAGTGGCACTCCATTCTCCATTGGTACTGCATTTGATGTCTCTGTCACGCTAAGAAGCTTGACCAATTTGAGAGTATCAATGAAAATACAGAGAATGATGTGTAGATCTTGATACCTCGTGTATTTTGATTATAGAATGTATACTGAGTAGAGGTCAAACTACGAATTTTTCACCGGAGAATTTAACTGCAGACTAAAATGTATTTGTCAAGCTCTTCCACTGATCATTCAAACTGACACACTAAGCTTCATGTGGAAGCTGTTTTCTGAATATATCAGCCAACATATCCTTTGTGGCATTTGCCAAATGCCACGCACTCCACTTTCACTGAAGATGTAGCCACTGTATGTGCAGCATTTGGACAGGCTGATTCATGATAGGTACACTGAAATACACCAATTGCGTGCATTTAGGGATGAGTTGTCATTTCGACAGGTGTCATCACTGTGCAACAAATCTATCGCTCCTGGAATACACAACTTCAAGCCTGACTGATTTCCCCATTGGCAATAAATTTATATCATAAGTGAAAAATCACAAATCATGCACATTGATCTTTGCTCTCTTTGTAACATCCTCAGGTGTCAATTTCCAAAGTACGTCGATCAGAACTCCTAAGAAAGTTCCGGGACCTCGTACGTTTCCACTTTCGACCGCAATCTCTGCACCGACTGTCAAAACTAAAACGCTATTCCAAATATAAAGCGTTAGTGCAAGAAGACACACATACGATTAAGATCCTACCCCACAATTGCACCCAGAAACATGTCTCTGTTTACAAGGGCGCCATGAGACTCTTCTGACGCAGCTAAAATAGGTGCTACAGCACAGAAGGAGGCAATGCAACTACCAACGATGCAACCTGACCCTGTGATTTTTCCAAGAATTTCATCCCCATTGCTGAGAGAGGCTACAGTCACTCCATCGGAGATATAATCAATGGGGCCCGTCATCACAACAATGCTTCCTTAAGCCGAGGGTCAGGTGAAAGAAGAGCAAGTCCACAGTATCACGACACCCACGTTCCTTCAGAGCCAGTCGTCTCACAAAGTTGACAGGATCTTTAAATCCGGAACCTACACTATCGACCCCCTTTGATTGAACCTTGGAGAGAATCAATGAGAAAATCAGGATCTGAGAAAAATATAATAATCAAAACCTCATTAGAACCAGCGAGTACAGCTAGTTCCCCGGGATTCCCTTTAATCACACTTGCTTGCCATGTATCCAGTAACCCTATTGGACGTTTTTGAGGTTAAACTCCTAAAAATCACATCTAACCTTTACCTCTGACAGCCTCTTTCCTGAACTGGCTGGCACCTACGCCAACGGGATCGAAAACCAGCGGCTTTCTGGATGAATTGGCATAGAAGCCTGAAGTATTGACGATTTCAATGAAGTACATCAAACCCAGTGATGTAAACCTACCTGCTCTACGCATGCTTTCCAAAGTCCCAGTTGTCAAAGTCCCCAAATTGACTAACAAAGCTCCAATGATGTGTGCTAGGTCCTCCATTTCCTCTGGGCCGGTCGCCATGATTGGGCTTGCCCCCAGACTGAGGGTGATGTTTGCAGATTGTGTAGCAACAACGTTATTGGTGATCTGTAACATACGTGAGCGTTTAACAGCCCCTCAATGCTCAAAACCATGCACACATGATGCACGAGAGGCCCAGTCTCTCTAATTTTGGTCATCAATGTCTGAACACCTTCTAGAATTGTGGAGTGCATCGATGGACGCCCATTTTCATCGTAGAGGCCGGACGCAAGGACGCAACCTCGTGGCACAATGGCAGACATCCGGATTCTGAAGGAATGAACTACTTTAGACAAACATGCTGCAATAACTTCAGGATTTTGAGAAGCCATTATCTCTGAGACTATTGCAATACCGTCAAGGGTGTGCCCTGTTGACGAAACCGTTCCGTGGAGCGTCCTCGAAAGATTATTCGCCTTAATACCCCCTGATGAAGTGAACCATGAAAGAGCATAATTTCACACTAGAAGAGGGGCATACCAATGGCCACGGCCTTTATATTTGTTCCGTCCAATGCTTCTAGCATTTGGCCAACGCCTCTCACACCAATAATGGGGTTGGTGAGGGTTTTTGTCGTGGTTCCCCAAACCGCCCCTATACCAACGTAATCCACGAGGTCCTGCCTAGCCTTCCAGACTTGTTGTACATTGTTGCAACTCACGCCTATAATGGAATGTTGGGGCAATATAGCTCTCGCCTGCAGTACAGACATATCACTCTGTCCCAGATGTACACCATGTGCGTTGATCGCCCTGGCTACATCGACTCTGTCGTTTATAATGACAGGTACATTATACCTGTCGCAAACCTCCTTTGAAGCCTTCGCGATGTCGATGAACTAAAAACATGAATATGGCCCTCGAGACATCAACCGTATAACGCACCTCTCTTGTGTCCGCGGTCTTCTCGCGAATCTGTACGATCGTGACCCCACCTTTAAGTGCCTAAAGATAGGTAACACTGGATGCTGCATACTGATAAACCTACCTCTTCCAAGGACTCTAGGTAATCCTGAAGCTCCTTTAACAATCAGTTGCCTGATATTGCAGACCTTAGCTACCTTGCCTGGAGGAAGTAAATCCCTCCCAGTTACCAGGTATATTGAATAATCAACGATCATAAAGTTAGGAATACCGTAGGTAAAGTGTTGGCAAAGAGTTGGACTTGAGTTTGACTGCCATCGGGAAATTTAATCATGCACATGACGCAATTGGATCCAGAATTTTTATTCTGAGAAAATTAAGTTCAAAACAACAGAAGGCAAAAAAAGTAGGAACATGTGGGCGAAGTCTGTCGATAGATTATGGGTGGTGGTATACATGACGCCCGCCCGGCACCGAGAATACAGCCACCACCTCAGGTATTTTTGATGCAACAGATAGGTGTTTCACACAGCTCAAGTGCAGTGACCTGGGCACTATATTGCATCTTTCAGCTCCAAGGAGCCGCAGGAAGAATTCGAGCGACAGCTCAGGATTTTGGCTCAAGTGAACTGCTGTACTATATTCGATATAAATACGGTGCTGAATAGCTGGTGCGCCTTTGCCGCGGTCGACTTTGCTACAGTATATCAGGAGCTGCTACCAATGTCCTGTTCTCAAGGTCTGCAATAATGATCCTTCCATGTTAAAGCAGGCTCATGGGAGAGAAAGCTCCCATAAATGAGCCAAGATATTCGAGCATGATTATGGTGACTGTGTAGCCACAACTGCCTGTATAATTCAGGACCATTTGTACAACAATATTCTATAGCACACCGTTGTTGGTTTTACAAAACGGTTTTAGGACGAGCTATTTCCGCGCCTATCAAGTTTTGCACCATGCCTGGACTTAGCGTCATTCAAGAATGCATGCTTTCCCAGAGCCTCCCAGCCGATTTATAAGCTCATTCCGTTGGACGGTGCCCAGAGCCTTTGGCTACAGCTCTGGGGTCAAGTCATAAGGTCTCTTGCAGCATAGTTAAGAAGTTAAGGTGCTGCTGCCTCGGGATCGCTGGCATCCTTGGAGACGTTGGTATGGGGAATCAGAGACGTCCTGACAATTACTTTTGGTGAGTCCTACTCCACACTGCCTCACTAATACCTGAATAAAGGGTCAAAAAAGTCAAAAAAGTCAGCCTTTGATATCCCCCCCTACACACGCCCCTTCTCTAGAGTATCATACGGTACCGCATAAATATCTTAGTATGTAGACGGACCCCATCGGAAGATTTTTTACGCTTTATACAAAGCATCCAAAAATGTTGTCGCCAACTCGCCAACTAGTTCGGGCCCAACCGCACTTGACTTTCCAAGACCTATGAGAAAAAACTTGAGTAAGAGCCAGACAAAATGCTTTCGAGCATACCATAGAGCGAAACCATAGTCCCAGTCCCCGAAGGAGCGACCTTTGCTTCCTTTACAGAATCTTTGAGGTCAGCAATGAATTGATCAACGGCCTGAACAGTGAGACGCTTTAGAAATTAGACAGGCAGAAGAAATGATCAGCGTATTCCATTGAATCAAGAAAAGATCAACTCACAGTACAAGCAATATGAACAGCCTTGGGATCTAGCAGGGCATTGAGATGCCAACCGCGCTTGTTCATGACATCACCGACTTCCATTACATCAACATTGGGATGCTTGGAAGCAAATGCTACAACCGATGCCGGTGGGTCACCAACCACGTACAGTTCGGGTACTGAGGTTCTAATCGCCTCGGAAATTTTCCGTGCAGCAGTGACAATATTCCTGCAAGATTCCAAGTATCCCCTATCTGGGAGTAAGCGAATGACCAAGAGATCCTCTAAAAACATACTCGGAACCCATGTGTTGCATGACGGCCCAAGCTCCTGCTAGAAGTGCACCAGGGCTGTTGAAAATAATTTAAATGATGGACCTGGTACAAGCTTGGGAAAAAATTGCGTACCGAGATCCAGAAATCGAGGGACTTGCATAAACACCACCTAAAGCAGGGTCATTTCAGGTGTGAACTCAGGAAACAAGATGAAAAACAAACCACTCCAAGTTAGATGCAAGTAGTACTGGTACTTGCGTAACTCGGCATCACGATACATAATTACAGAAGTTCCTTTGGGTGCAAAACCGTACTTGATGGGAATTCAGAAAACCCAAGTTATAACGCAAATCGGAGGACACGAACTTTGTGAGTATCACAGCTGATGCTTGTTACACCCTCCACCCGAAAATCGAAGGGAAGCAGCTTGTACCGTCCATCTTGACCCCCAGAAAGACCGGCTGGCTCCAAGAAAGGTACGATGAAGCTTCCTAAGCAGCAATCAATGTGTAAGCCGACGTTGTACTGAGAGGCCAGACGACCGAGTGCTGGAATATCGTCTTGATTTCCATCCGGAAAGTTGATTGCCGATCCAACTATCTTGATAAAGTCATCAGAATGGTTCCTTATTATTAAATATATCATCACCAATTTACCATGATCGTATTTGGGTTGCTATTGGACTCGTGAGCGAACGTCAATAGAAAAAATTATTCTCGCTCACATTGCACGTTTGACATGCTTGACATCCACTCTGCGCGTAAAGCGATCCACAGGAATTGTATGGACTTTCACACCGAGATACGAAGCGCCTTTGTCGAAGGCAGCATGAGCGGTAGAAGGAATGATCCTAAAAGGGGATCAATGACATGACATGATCAACAAGATCATACATAGCCCCACATTTCCGGTTCTTTGATGCCTTTGACTGCGCGAGCCCAGTCCTTATATGTCTTGACTGCCATTATAATGGACTCAGTGCCACCAGAAGTCATTGCACCGGCTCCATCCGGATGATTATACATTTTCAGAGTCATTGCCACGATTTCAGCTTCCATCTTCCTGATGGCAGGGAAGACATCAGGGTGGAGCGGGTTTGAACAACAGTATTTCTCGTAAGCCGCAACAATTATTTTCTCCAGGTCTTCACCTCCATCTACACACAGAATCAAACAGGCAAATTCACAAAGCTCTTATATGAACTCACGATAGACGGCCCCTGAAACCTTGCCTGCGCGCCAATCAGTTTTGGGTTCGAATTCCTGGTCCATTTTCTCCATCTCTGCCATGATCCACTCCAACGAACGGCCATTCCGAGGCAACGTGAGGTGCCTTACAACTTCTGGTCCTTTGGGAACAAGCTTTTTCTCAATGTCTAGCTTCGCCTTTGCCATCTGCGTTTCAACTTGCTTCTTTGTCGCAGGGAGTCTCAGCGCCATTAATACTATAAACTAAGATAGAGAGAGAAAGGAGGATTTCAAAAGCTGGTATAAAATATACATACTTTGGCAGTCCAGGTATAAATTTCTTTGATGGTCGTGATAATCCCTCTGGCGGCAAGATGACGTTTAGCCTTAACTGCATAGACTGCCAAGACATAATAAAATAAAACTGTCTTGAGCAAATTGAGATTGGTACGAGGTACAAGGGAGCGAATATGGGGTCGAATGGTGGAAAGTTCTACCATGCTTTCTGCGTAGGCGGCCGGACGACAGTAGATGGTAGAATGACGTCTGCTGGTGCGCCCCAGTTTAACTCCGCTTTTGCCGGATATCACATGTGATTTTGTATACACTAGACTTGTGCCATTAACTTGTAATGTACACGATCCAAAAGAATAGTAGACTTTGGAAACAGCGATGAAGGCAGAAAAAGCTTGTTATAAGTCGTTCTCTCCATTATTATTCCTGGTGACCAAATCCAGCAAGCTCCCAGGCGGCTCCTTATCCCAGTCATTCACATATTCCAACAGACTTTCAAAGACCTCCATTCTCTGCGCATATCTGTCAGCAGACACAGCATTGCTTTTCTCAGTTCCCCTCTGGTATTTCTCCAAAGGATCTTCGGAAGACATTAGCAACTCGGGGCTCAGCTTCGGAACAGATATTCTGCCAAAGTAGTCAACCTCTTCGTCCAAAGGCTCCGCATATTCGTTTTTGTCTTGTGTACCTGCTCTAGATTTCATCCTAGTCCAAGTGTCCCCAATGCTCTCTATGGATGAAGAGGATAGGTTTCCAGACGTCGATGAAGTCTGGAAAAGAGATGGAAGAACAGTAGTTACAAGAGATTTAGGTGCGAGAAGGAAAGCCATCAGAGAACGATAATCTTCTGTCTCCTTCTGATCGTCATGATTGACAACAGACGAAACTTGAGTCCGCAAATACATGACAGCTTGAGTCAGAGCATTATCTTCACACATTTCACGAAATCTACATATCCTCAAATCATCTAAAGGTATATTCCAATAGAAGAGGGCTTACTGCTGCCGCCGAATTCGGTAAGTTGCCTGACGGATAATTTCCTCGACGTCTGGCCTGAGCAACCCATGAGTTGTGCTACATTCATCGATTATTTGTTTCTTTGCTCATCGTACTTACCTACATACCTCCATCCTCCAAAAATCATTCATCTTCTTGATGTCATTATTGTTAGCCTCGTCCATTGGCTCAGCATCATCTGAGTCTTGACGACTTGTGTTACCACCAAAAAGGTATACTTGCTTGGACTTTGCATCATACACCACCTCATGTGCATATCTTGGGCAGGGTTCTCCTCTTTTACTCAGTCCAGTATTTGTTGTAGTATTAACAGGCCGAGGTTGGTCCGCTTGTGATAGAATGCGCGTCCATACCCTAGACTTTCCACCGTATCTGTATACCCAATTGTGGAGCTCTCCCGGAAGACAGCCTGTCATTCCCGCTGAGTTGGTGATTAAACCACAGAATCTGGAATGTTTGAGGAGCAGAACGATGAACCTCATTGAATATTCTTACACGTAGATTTCTTTGAAATCCGTGTCAATGACTGCCTTCGAAATGTAGCAAGCGTTCGGTCCTCCTGCTGCCGTGAAATCGGAGAAAAGTTCGGATACCATGTTTGTATTGAGGTCATAAGCGTACATGTCCGATAGATACTTTTCCTCTCTTTGACCTCCGAGGATGAAAAGTGTGTTAGTGTTGTGGTCGAAGACCATTGAATGACCATGGCGTTGTGGCATCGAATACAACCCATTATCTGATGGTCTATCTTCTCATGGGTGTAGTTGCTTAGGAGAAAAGGCCTAAACTCACTGGAGCAACTTCCACCGAGCCGTTTTAATGGTGTATGCATAAAGTCCGGCATACTTGTAGGTGTCCCAATCATCACCAATAACCCTGCCACCAGAAACGTAAAGAATTTGTCTTTCGCTATCGAAAACCATTTGATGGTCAAAAACCAACGGGGGGCCTCCGTCAACCTGAGTTGTAGATTTAATCTCGCAATTGAACTTAAGCAAGATCATGACTTACACTCGTATCGGAGGATATGCATGCCCATGTACCCCGTGCAAGTCCTCGTGTATGATACATATAAAACTCAGAGCAAAGCATAGTCACGGCTGGAGGGTCAGTCGTCGGATGTGGTGGCAGGGGAGGGAGTGATGAATGGGCTTGAGCAAGTCTCTGTGGACTTGAGAGTATTATATCGGCCATGTCATGCAGAACTCTAGGAATAATGGGAGCTCTGCCAGAATCAACATTTGTGAGTTTACCGAGGACATAAATATTTCCAGTCTTCGTGTCGAAAACCATTTTATGGCAGCTTCTTGGACTAGGTCCGGATTGACAGGAGGTCGAATCACTGATTTTCTGCCACTCATCTTCTCGAATATCATATGACCAGAAGTCATCCAAGCATTTATCACTATTATAGCCACCATGAACATAAACAATAGCGTTAGTGAGATCCAAGCACATGGCATGGCCACTTCTGGGTGAAGGCATGTCACCATCTCTATCGGTTCCCATAATCCTGTCCCATACTGCATAGGGATGAGAAGATTGAAGAGAAGTCGAAAACAGACCGGCAGAGGACAACGTCCGCAGGTGCTTCTCTGATTCTTTGAACGCGCCTTGTAGGACCAGAGTTGTATGAAGGCGAGTAATATCTGGATGTTCAAGGGTGGTAAATGCGCGTGTCAGGATGTCTTGGTGAGGAGTGAGAAGACGACGCTGTCGCAAATGTTTGAGGATGTGACGAAGAACAATGCATTCACGATGCTAGCAAAATTGGTCAACCAAGATAACAACGCGACATTGATGCTGACACACCTCCTCGTGGGTTCGATATATGTGCCCCACATAATTCTTCTCTGCAATCCCAGTCATCGATACATACCAGATTGAGGTATGAAAATTCAGGCCATGGGCCCTGTAAGCAGAATACCAATCGCATAAGATTGGTAGGAATATTTCCGGAACCAAATTGACATACGAAAGAGGAATAATCTTAACATAGCGGGTGGGAAAGCAAACATGAGCATTGTTGACATGGCGTATTGGAAAGGCTTCTGGGGTGGTATCGTTCTTCAAAGAGCCATGAAGCACTTCCACAAGATTCTCTTCTGTGAGTCCTACGAAGACTTTGAAATCCTTCATATTGCATGGATGCGCTATCTGGACCAGTCAATCACGTATCAAGCGCACAACATGAAGGCGTACGCTTCGAATACTACAGTGATCGCTGAGATCCTCCGCACTTCAATGAGCGAACTACTAACCTTTCCAAAGTTTAGAGTTTCTGACAAGATGAGTGTGAGTCACTCAACAGGCATTATTCAAGTTGGCATACTCAGAACCGACATCTGATCTAGCTTCAAGAGAATCCATTGTTTCGAGTTGTTTCCCTGGTAAGCACCGCTCCATCGACTAGATTGATCGTGGGGCTTGTCCAGCAAGATGAGTTCTGGCCCATACTTGCCACTGTGAGGAGTCGACTTCGCGACAGTGTATGGAAGCGGCACCGATGGTGGTGGTATATCCATGGAGAAAAGGATATAAGCTTTTGACAAACAGTGGGGATTCCTGTCTGTGATCCGAACTTTGACAAACAACTGCAGAACCACGTGAACACCACGGAAAGAGGATTTATGATATCATAATTTGTTCAGTGTAAATTGATTCAAGATATAGGCGTTGCTTAACTTTGTTGGAACCCACATAACAATGAGGTTTTACTCTTGCTGCATCATTTGCTAAACAAAATTTAGAAATATTCTATACAGATTTCAGGTGTAGCGGTTTTGAATAGTATTGCTCCGATTGTTGGAATATCGAACGCTATACTACAACCAGTTTACTGTTTTCATGTTTTGATGTTGAAGGTGAATCGAGTGTTTCACTCTAGCTAGAGCTAAGTAGTAATAATTGCTCGACTCATGCGTTTCCACTCCCCCTACTCAACACCGATTTATGCAAATATGAATAAACTTTATTACTATGTGTTACTCCTTACCGTTGGGTCTGAATGATAGTCGAGATCTCAATATCCTGCTATCCCTCAGCAAAAACAATGGCTCCGCTGCAATTGAGGTCGCAAGTACACTGGGTGGTTATCACTATCTGTGTTGGTGATGGTGTCAGACAATGAATTCAGTTCTCGATTCATGTAATTTTCCAGTCCATAGTATACGTTAAGCCTTGGAAATGGCATTGGTGTTACCTTGGTTGCGAGTGCAATTTTAGACAAGTTTCTGACAGCACCTCCAACTAACTTCGAACCATTGGACAATTTCTACAAGCCTGTCGTTTCTGTACCTGGTGGACTCTTCCCATACCTCTAGGCTCTTTCAGGGTCACATATAAACATTCATGGCTACTCCTTTGTTTACTAGAAATGCTGCTCTTATCCTAGAAGAATGCCAATGTGACAATTCGATCCTTCTTCGTCCACGATCATAGGGCTCCTTCGTTACACTAACGTAAACCTGTTGCAATGGATCAAGGAGCTGCTTTTTACAGTTATGCGTGCAGAAACGGTCGTTTCGTCGCCTAAATGATACGACACAAGCTCCTGTACGAGTGCTATTCCCGTACTAAGAGGAAAGCAATCCAAGATACCTTTGGCTTACCAAATGTCCCTGCTGAAATAGCATCGACGGTGAAAGTTGAAAATATCTTCTATCAACGTTGCCAACGTTTCTGTCATGCCGTGAACCTTGGACCTTGCGCGCTGTAAAACGGCTACTATTCTGGGGCCTACTAGACCAGGCTCTCCAACGCTCTCAGTCTAGCCTAGTTCTATTGAGAATCAGCGATGGCAATTGACACGTCATGTAGAAGATGGTACGCTCCTTACCTGATAAATAAGTAGCCGATGGTATAGACAAGTCTTCGGTGCTCCACCCCTTCTCGGGATCTGGTGAATCCGAACGTAGGTAACGACAAAGCTACAACATGGCTTTGAGTGGGGACCCAAGCTCTCTCATCCCACGGAAGGAGGAAGTTTCGGGTTGTTGAACACATTTAAAACCCTTCTCGTGTCCGATTTCCTTCCCCGAGAAGATAAGGTATGTCTACGCGATAGTTTGTTATCATGATGCAATTTTCCACTCCCCAGAATCACACAGGCAGCATAGAAAGCCTTGACTCGCCAAAAACCACTGTGATCCTCAAAGGCATGTACAGCACCTGATAGACTTTCGTTCCCCAGGTCACAGATGATGTAACAAACGAGAAGAACTCCCTAAGTGCTGTAGACAGGGAAACTTGGAACAATGTACTGCTGAGAGACATTGTATTTGACACCTATTTGTCTGAAATCAAAGGGCATCGTGGAGTGTTTATGCAAAACAATAATGTAGACCATAGAGTCAGAGACGTGGAGCGTGCTTAGTCATATTCCCACAAGTTTACGGAGTAGATTCGAGTCGCTCAGGAGTCCACAACTACTAGCTCGTCCTGACATCCTTCAGTCCCCAAATCTTACTTTGAATAGCTTTTAAGAAAGTGATACTACATCACGATTGTGCTCAGCAGCGTCATCAAACACCTGAAGTCAGCGCTGAATCCATTTGGCAGGCAACCGAGGTCAAGTTCATTTCTTGGATATTTTACTGGCCGGCACTGTCGTCGCAAATGCGATGTATTATTCTCAACATTCCCCTGGAATTAACCCAAAACTTGGGAATATTCATGACCAGTCCCCATGGACTCGGTCGCACCACTCCATTCTCGTCCCAGGCTCCCAGAACCCTGTAGGCCCTCCTCCTCCATCCCCAGGTTATGCTTTATATTCCAATGGCTCTGTTAATTCCCTCCAACATCCCCAAGGACATCATCCTCTTGCCCTTCCTTCGCTCCAACATCATCATCATAATTCGCTGTCACACTATCCCTCACCTCCAAATGGCACATCTCATCAGCAGCATCCATACACACAAGCTTCACCGGCCGGTGTCAATGGCCAGATCATGTCACAGCACTGGCAGCAGCAGCTCCTCAAGTGTGAGGTTAGTTGCCGCTCATTTCATTCTTTGTTTGTTTTCAGCCTTTTGTTCATCTTTTCTCCAAATAGATGGTCCGGTCTTCGCGTTCGCCCCATCACCGTGCCCGGCAGAGTGCTATGGCTGCTCGATCAGTAGCCAAGTCTGCAATCGCAATCACCAACCCAAATAAACCTGTACCTGAAGTCAATGGCAACGGCACTTCCAAGGAATCGGATACCTCCCCTACCACTTCCCCTGACGATGGATCTCCTTCTGTAACCAACCACCCTTCATCTACCGTCGCACCGATTGCGGTGGCACCCCGTCCTCATACGATTCGTCCACCTCAGAATACATGGACCTCACTAGACATGGGTGGCGTTAATCTTAAGAACCTTCCTCCAAATTCGGGGCTCTTTTCGTTCACCTTTCTTGTCACTCTCTACCTGAATCATAATTTCCTCTCGTCCATTCCCCCGACGATCGCCAAGTTGCGGCACCTGGAACTCCTTGACTTATCCGGAAATAATCTTACTTCATTACCTCCAGAGCTTGGGATGCTCACATCACTGAAAGAGTTATATGTCTTTGACAATAACCTATCAACGCTTCCTCCTGAGCTTGGTACCATGCACCTGCTTCAAACCCTTGGTATTGAGGGTAATCCGCTTGAGGCACGTCTCAAGTCTATGGTGCAGAAAGATGGGACACCGGCATTTATTTCTTATCTGCGAGATACAGGTCCCGTGCCTGCACCTCCCCCTGAACGAGTCTGGAAGCCCTTCTTATCTCCTGCCGAGCAGGATGCTCTCATCAACGATCCTAGCGCCGAGATGGTTAGTGTATTCTGCTACAACATTCTGTGCGAGAAATACGCTACGGAAAAATTGTATGGTTACACACCGTCTTGGGCTTTATCCTGGGATTACAGAAAGCAGCTCATCTTGAACGAAATCACCAGTTCTGATGCTGACTTTTTGTGTCTACAAGAAGTGGATGTCGCACAGTATGAGGAGTACTTTTCTAAACACTTGGGCATGCGGGGCTATGAAGGTGTTTATTGGCCCAAATCACGGGCAAAGACAATGAATAATGAGCAAGATAGGCGATTGGTAGATGGGTGTGCAATATTCCATAAGACATCCAAGTATGTGTTTCAGTATCCATAGAGAATTATATATCACTCATCTTATATTTCAGGTACCAACTGGTCGAGAAGCATTTGATTGAGTTTAGTACCGTCGCCATGCAACGTCAGGATTTCAAGAAGACAGACGACATGTTCAACCGAGTTCTTGGGAAAGACCATCTAGCTGTCGTAGCGCTTTACGAGGACAAAAGGACTAGTACTCGTTTCATTATCGCCAATGCTCATATACACTGGGACCCAGCATACCGTGATGTCAAACTCGTTCAAGCCGCTCTACTCGTTGAAGAAGTCGAGAAGATTGCCAACAATTTTGCCAAACTTCCTCCGCGCCCACCACAGAAAGTATTAGAGGGCGAAGCGATTTCATTGCGATTGCCGCCTTCGTATGCGGACGGTACTAAGATTCCTTTGATTATTTGTGGCGATTTTAACTCGGTGCCACAATCCGGCGTATATGAATTTCTGTCGAGTGGTACATTGGCAGCAGATCACCCTGACTTCATGTCCCATACGTACGGGAGATACACATCAGACGGTTTGCACCATCGACTAGGCCTGAAAAGCGCATACTCGGCTCCTGGGCTCAGTGATCGGACATTAACAAATATCACTCCGAGTTTTCGGGGTATGCTTGATTATGTGTGGTATACGACGAGTAACCTTGGTTTGAACGCGGTGTTTGGAGAGGTAGACGAAGGCTATCTGGAAAAGGTTGTCGGGTTTCCGAATGCTCATTTCCCCTCCGAGTGCGTACTTCCTCGTTCTTGTCTCTTTAAAAATCACTTACTCAGTTTCCAGTCATGTGTGCTTGAGTGCTGAGTTCCGCGTCAAACATCCGAAGGATCAACTTTCGCGAACTACGTCTTGAGTTTGCTCTATTCATTCCCTAACCTTTTTTTAACTACGGTTACTACATACACCTCTTGACTGCCCTGTCACCCACACTTTTTTTCCTTTCATCACCCTTGTACTCGCAAGTATATATTCTTCTACCCCTATGTTGATGGACAGTGGGTCTACGTATTCATACACACATATATTTGCTTGTTTTGACTGTGTCGCCACGATGTTTTCTTTTTTCTCCTTTGTCAAGTTGGCTGTTTTTTTTGTTAGGTTTCTTATCTTTCTCGTATTCTTCTTTTCTGACGCTGTATTAGTTGGTAGTGTTTTGTGTGCAAAAAAACTCAAATCTGTCTATCTTTTAGTGGTGAGAAATTGTGGCGGACAAGGTAATTGATTGGTTGATTGATTGATTGAGTGGAGGTGTGATAAACGATTTTTTGAATCTCGGAAAGCTGCTATGGTGGTTTATCAAGCGACTGCGACTGCCCCCGTCAACATTGCCTGCATCAAGTATTGATTTGATTTTCTTGTCTTGACTCTTACTAATACTTTGACAGATACTGGGGGAAGCGCGATACCAAGTTGATTCTGCCCACAAATTCATCATTGTCTGTTACACTTGATCAAGATCACCTGCGGTCTATAACCACATCGCGTGCGGATCCATTGTTTCCAAGAGATCGATTGTGGCTTAATGGGAAGGAAGATGAAATCAAGGAAGGTGGGAGGATGGCAACCTGCATTCAGGAGATGAAGAAGCTGAGGAAAGAGGAGGTTGAAGACAAGAATCCTGATGAGCCACAGGTGAATTTTTTCACGTAGTTCTGTCCTCTGCTTTTGAATTCCTTCTCAACGTTTTTTTTGTCGATGCTAGCTGTCAGCGTATCATGTACACATCTGTTCACACAACAACTTCCCTACTGCAGCCGGGCTAGCCTCATCAGCCTCTGGTTTTGCAGCTCTGGTATCTTCGCTTGCACTCCTCTACAAACTACCTGTGCCTACAACTACTCTGTCACGGATCGCGCGTCGAGGCTCTGGGTCAGCTTGTCGATCTCTCTTTGGTGGTTTCGTATTCTGGCAAATGGGGTCAGATGACTACGGCTCTGATTCGTTCGGAAGACAAATCGCACCTGAGTCTCACTGGCCAGATATGCACGCTCTCATTTGCATCGTTTCTGGTGATAAAAAAAACACCTCCAGTACGAGCGGTATGCAACGTTCTATCAAGACTTCTACTCTTCTCGATCATCGGATCGAAGAAGTCGTTCCAGATCGGATGGAAATCATCGTACAGGCAATTGTGAAGAAAGATTTTGATACTTTTGCGAGGATGACTATGGCTGATTCGAATCAGTTCCATGCTATCGCATTGGACACTGAGCCACCTATTTTCTACATGAACGACGTCAGCAGAGCAATTATCTCTGTTATCGTTGAATATAACCGGCTCTCCGTCGCAGCTGGTACCGGATACAAGGCAGCATACACTTTCGATGCAGGGCCTAATGCTGTCATTTATGCACTTGATAAGAATATGAAAGAAATCATCGAGCTCATTGTTGCTTACTTCCCTCAAGAGGAGAATTCATTCAAAGATGTCTTTAATTTGTTTGGTGGTAGTCAGTTGAGAGGGCAGGTTCCAGCTGGATTTAACGAGAAAGTAGCAAAGTCGTATGGTGTCGGTGTTGTTAAAGGTCTAATTCATACTCGGATTGGCGATGGACCGAGGAACTTGGGAGAGGAGGAGGCACTGTTGGATGCAGGGGGACTTCCTCAGAATTTAAGATCTGGAAATTGAGACGTGTATATTAATTGATTCATGTATGTCAGATATATCTACAGGAGACTGGTCGAGTCATCCGGCACGAGTATTGCAGTTTTTGTGTTCCCCCCTTCCACTACGATTTTAGTCCAGGTCAGTTCCTGTCACCAGTCATTGAAAGATGAACTGTGAACGTAAGTATTCATTCCAGATCAGGACAAGCCTGGCTTTTTTTAGCAGTTTCGATGTCCAAAAGGTCTTGGCAATCCAACTCCCATATCAGGTCTCGTTCTTTGCGCAGCGTCCAAGTCGAGTTCAAGTATTCTTCTTCCAGACAGATGCATAGCCATCTGGGAAAGAGACTAGCACCGCCTAATCTCCATTGCGGATGTGGCCAGGATCGCAGCAAAACCTTGCCGAAAGGTTATATATTCATTCTCTTGATGACCCTGAGGCATTTCTGGCAGCGTTCAATTCGAAGCAAATTCTCTCGAAACGTGGTGTCCCAGACTCTGTTACTGCCTTATTTAATAGCCTTGTTGCTGCCGCTAGTCACTGCTTCCCCGACCTTGCTGTATATGGCATAACGCTTTGCACTTCTTGGAACAAAAAAAAATGTTTTCCACCTTGCTTTCAACAACCCTAGGCCCTGCCGTTTTCCTTGCATTACTCCAGACTTTGGGTGCTGGTGCTCTTGGGATGCAGTAAGTCATTTAATTCATCCCCTGAGGCTGGTTTTTTTTAATTCACCGTGATTCAAAGGCCACGCCAAAACCAAAATGACGGCAACTCGGATTCCGACAGCGACTCTGACTCCGACAATAACTCTAGAAGCTGTAGAAGAGGAGTCTGTACGATCACTAGTTGCAAGAATCAAGTTTGCCAAACAGTGATAAGTACCCGTGGTAGCGTCGCTCAGACTCTGAGTGCTGGACACACGTCAGGAATAAGTATGGGCGTGGTATCAACACCCGCACCAACATCGAGTACTAAAGCAGCTGGAAGTCGATCCAGCTCAACAAGTACATCTGGCACGCTTTCAGCGCATCCCTCTACTGTTTCGAGTACTTCCAGCCTCAGCACTCGAAATTCAAGTAAACTCTCCAATGGTGCATGGGCGGGAATAGCTATTGCTGCATGTGAGCAATTACTTCCTATTCTCAGCTATTGCATTTAATCTCACCCTGCTGAATAGTCATTGTGATTGGCCTGCTTGCAATGTGGCTTGCCAGAGTCCGAAACCGTAGGCGCAGGAGAGAAAAGAGACCTCAAGGATTTTCCTCTTCCGCATTCTTGACTGGAACCGGCGCTTCAACTCGAAACAATCATGATTACAACAATATGGCGCAGGTAGAATCCGGCAATAGGTCACCAGGAGTTGGACTCACACATATGAACGGGAATGTCGGAGGCATAAGTTACAGAAACGACTACGGGGGCGGACAACTCAATCCGGATACTGCGAGTCCTCTTTCACCTCTCCCACCAGCAGTCGTGACACAAGGTTACGAAGGTCGTATCTCACCCAATGCTGGTCAAGCCCCTATACGTTCGGCTTCACGAACTGGAGACGGTGCTTCTATCCTCACATCGCCTTATTCGGAAAATAGTTGTGCTGCCGAAGTGCCCCGTGAAGCCTCGACGTCAGCAGCTGTAGCATCATTATCATCACCACCACCACCTACTGTATGGAATGGTGCTGTTCAAAGTGTTGGTATGGGCGCTGGAACTCTGTACTCTGACATGCATTCATTCCAGAAACATCTCGAAGCTGATAAAGAAAAACAAAGCGCAAGCGGACGATTATTGCAAGAACCCGTGGTTGATTTTCCTCCTTCCTATCTATCGTTGACACGATGATCCAAAGTTGTCTTTTATTTTTTTCGAACTCGATGGTACAGGCTGAAAATGGTTTTTTCTTCTTCTTGACCTCCTTTCTTTCCTTTGTTCATTAAAGGGAACCATGACGATCTCATTTAGACACTCGTTCTTTTTGACCAAATCTTGACGCTCATTTATATATTATTCGTTTTTGATCTAATGAAAAGAAGAAAAAAGAAAAATCCACATCTCGTCCTTGTAAAAATCAATTTATCTATTTTTTTAAAATATTTTTACAAAAGACTTGATTCCAACTATCGCCGATAATGGTCTTTGAATGAGTCGCCAGGATTTGAAAAAATATGACATATACATCAATATGTGTATCCTGTTTACCGAAAAAGACCTAATCATTCTCTACATATACAGTCCCGTTTCTCATATTCTTCAACAAGTCTCGTTATCTTAGAGCACAAATACACGAACAGTCCATTTCGTGCACCACCACTGCCACGATGATGATCCGGTGTAGATGACATACCCGTCGCTAGCTCACTTGGATCCATGTTGACAAACTCTGTCTCTGAGATGCATAGCTTTTGGTCTGCATGTGCTTCATCGTTGCTCGTGACTATAGGCCCGCAGTCAGTATCATGTGGAGGAAGAATGGTGGGTTTCATAATCAAAGATGGGGGAGGCCACCAAATCTTCCGTGAGAAATAATTTGCTCTTGGTCCCTCGAATTCTCAACCTCAATCTCACCTAAAAATGACATCTCCGCAGTCCTGTTCTGCGACATATCTTGTATGCTCAGGGAAGATAATATCTCAATCTCAGCTTTACGACGGTTGAACAGCATATGTTGCAGTTCCCTCCTGGAAAAGCCGAGTGTTTTATAAATTTATGGAGGGTAAAAAGGACTCACTTCCATTGCGGAGGCAAAATATCGGTCGATCTCTGGAGCATAGCCAAAGCCTGTTGTCATCAGTCTCCGAGCATCACGCAGAAAAAATCGGACCGAATTACCTTTTTCTCGTCTCGTCGTGAAATCGGCAACAACTTATCTTTATCGATGCCAAGTCTAAAAAACATTTCACATGTTTTATCCAGACCGTGGGTATATGCGCACCTCGAAAACTCAGTTGCAAGAACTCCAATCCACACGACCTTTCCTCCAGCTGCCAGCCGCTCGTTCTCATGCTTCAAGGCTTTGCTTCCGTAATTGTACACTGAGAGGATATCGAGACCGTATGGGTCTGCGTCTACAAGTGCCATTATCGGTATGCTACTGGCAGGTCAGAGGCAGTCTATTTCATTGATCAGATACTACCGAGGTGGTAAGTTGTCTGCGAGACTTTTGACCAGGTGGCGGGTGGCAACGTCTGGATAGCCCTTTCCCTAGAGAGTTCAGGGGCTCTGAGCCTCGTCAAGTGGGATAAGAGGTCAAACCGTGATGATCAAGCCTCTTCCAGGCATTCCACAACAGTCCGATACTTTCAAATGACAGAGGGTTTGAAAGACAGCCTATGTGATCCTAAGGACCCGCCTCCGGTAGACGGGTCTAAAAAAGCGTCACTTGCCTCTTTCTCCACAACCAAAACCCAGCGGACATCTTGATCTAATCCAAAAGAATCTATATCTTCGCCTGCCGGGATCAAGGTGCCCTAAAAAATAAGTTGGAGCAGATATTCGGAAAAAAGATGAGTATATGCACTTTGGTATCTGTGGGTTGGATTTCCTCGCCAGTGGAAAGACGAATTGAGAGACCGGAGCCACAGATGAGACCTTTACTCGATGCACGGATGTTGAGGAAGGATCTATCGAGGTCGAGGGTCGCGGCCAGGTCATCAACGAGCTACGACAAGTGTTTGCGAGGACATTGACTTTGGACAGCAAAGTAATACTGACCGAGTCGACAGTTCTTTGAGACCTGAAAAGCTGAACGTCGTTATAGTAAATGTCTCTGTTGGGAGTGTCAGCTGGGATTTATGTTTGAATTTCTCTCACCTTTTCGTCATGGGAATGTCGTCGATTATCGCTTCGTGGGCAAGGTCCATGACACGAAAGAGTTGTGCTAACGACATTAAAAGTGTTTAATTCTGCATGTATTGACTCACCGAAAGGCCTCAGACTTGCGGTATTAGATTTCTTGGGATAGACGAGGGTCTTTGTGGACGTTCTGGCGGTGCGGTTGGCGAGCTGGAGTTGGATTTTCGACTGTGCTCGTCGGTGACTGGCAGTTGTTTTTTGGGGAAACTGGAGACCACTGGTGTGGACGAGCTGCTGGAGGAAGGACAGGACGAGGAGCTCGATTCCGTGTGCTGGATGGGTGTCCATGTTGAAGAGATAATAGAATACAAATAATAGTAATAATGATAATAATTATGCAGGCCAGTTGGGCACCTGGAGACCAAACCAGAGGGGGAGTCTGCTCCAAAACTCTTCACGAACGGCATCGACGACGGCGGCAAACTCTACGCGACAGTGTTCACAGGCTCTGAGGGAGACACCAAGGGAAAAAGAGGCGTCCTGCCTCGTCTGCATGAGCTCTGCATCGACGATGGCGAACAGGGGATCTGAGCTTCTGTGGCAAACGACACCATTGACGTCGCGGAGGATTTCAAAGGTGATTGCCTCGAAAGCGGCCTGGCATGTGCGTCTACGGACAGGGTCCTTTTCTGGGAGATGGATGCATGTGGCGGCGGGCTGGCGGCCTTCGAGCTCGTTGACGACAAAGGTGGAGAGATAGCGAGAGGCGTGTTCCTTGCCCTTGAGGATGCTCATGAGGTCCTGCGGGGAGAGTATGTGGAGGGTGGAGGAGCGGGGGTCGGTGTAGCCGGAGGCGATGTCGCTGGGCGGACAGCGACAGAGGTCGTAGAACGCCGAGGGCAGCAGCTCGGGTGCATTTGTGGCGCGTGCGAGATTAATGACGAGGATGGGGTGGGGATAGGAGAGCCTTGGCTTGTAGAGACCGCTGGTGTTGGTGGCGGCAGCCTCGCGGATCTCCCACTGGGCAAGCGTACAGGGCCAGGTCGTCGAGAGGCCGCGCAGCACGTCGTCGCGGATTTTCTGCGCCTGAAATTTTGTTGCGAGGCGAAGAAGGGCGGAGACGACGTCAAAGTCGGAGGGGTCATACCTGAGGGCGGAGACGCCGTCGTAGAGGGCATAGAGGAAGCGAGCGAGGTCGTCGGGAGGGTCGTCGAGGACGAGGCGGGGACAGGGTAGAGTGTTGTCGAGGAGGGCGATGGCGGCGGCAAGGACGGGGGAGTGACGAGCGAGGACGCCCTTGTGGACGCAGAAGGCGGTGTTGTCGGCGACGAGCACGACGTTGCCGTCGCCGAACCACAACTCCATCTCACCGTGCGAATATTTTATTCTCGGTTTCTGTTCTTCCTCCCATGCCCGAACAACGTATTGTCCCCGGCGCTCCTCCCCCAACCACCCCACAAAAGGCTCAACGTAAAAAACGAAGGGCCAAGAACGCTGAAGACGACGCCCCAAAGGACCCTGTCCCCCAGGAGCCTCTCGACGTCCCCGACGACGACTCAAAGCCTAACTTCACCCTTGATCTACTCTCCAAGCGCAAGAGGTTGGCTACAAAAAAAATCGCATGTCCTCTTCCTAGTATCTTTCTTCGCTGCTCATTTTTTTGTCAGAACCGCTGCTGCGCCTATGCTACCACCGACCCGGAAAAACTTGACGAAGACCAGAAACGCACTATCATACAGCGTCCAGAACACGAAGCTGTCCAAAAGGAATTGGCCTTGATCTACACCGCTGTCGAGGTTATCCTGCCCTTGGCTCCCTTGCAACTAGGTCTGACCATCCCTACCAGGCTCATGAAGCTGAATCGGCCCGTGAAGCAGCTGCCAGTCGCCTCGAGGCTGAGAGGGCCGAAAAAGCCCGTACTCAGTGTGCCGTCGATGCTGCCCAGGTAATCTATCCTTCATCTATTCACTCATCGCCGTCTCAGGTTCCCTAGTCCGGTCTAGTTTCTGGCGCTGCCCAACTCGTTGACTTTCTCCGGTTCCATTCTTCCCTTGCCAAGGGCGAAATAAATATTTCCATTCCAGAGGAAGAATCAAAAGCCATTCATTCTCTACGCGACGCTCTCCTCAGTCCGGACAGCGATCCAAAACAGGCTGCCCTTGCCCTCTTCCTTCATCGTCAAGGCAATTGGGAAGGTGTATCTCGTATGTCCAATTGAAAAAGCGCTTGACATACAACTGAATATCATAGATGAGCGCTTGATTGAAATCACAAATGCTGCTCTCAATCCTCCCAGAGTGCCAACCCCAGAGCCCGAACCCGAACCCGAGCACAAGCACGAGTCCGAGTCCGAGCCTGAGCCTGAGCCCAGCACAAAACCAGAGGAACAAACTTCCTCGACCGCAGAACAACTTCCTACTGCTGTCTCCGCTGCTGCTCCTTCAGAGTCCGATGCCCTTGCTCCTGTCAGCACCACCTCTGGAGTCATCGCGGCGTCAAACAGCTTCCGCTTTATGCAGGATAGTGAACTCGAGGGCCCATTTGATGAGGCTCCTGCAAATGTTCTTGTTGCAGCGGTCAATGGTCATACAGAGCAAGGTGTCGCTCCTGCACCCGAGGTGAGGTGTTTCCATGCCCATCCTATCTTTCTTAATTCATGCTCTTGCACAGGTAACTGATTTGGCTTCGGATAATAAAGAAGTCCCTGCTACTGCTATCAGTTCTGCCGCCGCCATCGATTGGGCTGCTGATGAAACAGCAGAAGAGCTGCCCTCGATTGCAGGCTTGCATGCCGAGTTTGGTACCTCTGGCTCTGCAACTCCTGCTGAGCAAGTGAATGGTCGAGACCCAGCACCCGGTCCAGGTGCTCCTTCCCAAGATGAAGAAGGCTTTACACAAACAGCAAGAGGACATCGTGGGGATGGTCGCGGTCATGGTCGCGGCGGACACTATGGCGATCGTGGTGGACATTTTGGTGATCGTGGTGGACATTTTGGTGATCGTGGTGGACA
>Ga0153993_100067_pt1 | contig 32061 bp, 46 predicted proteins | sample TSNC077MetaG_FD_104706 | JGI IMG/M metagenome (GOLD analysis project Ga0153993, IMG submission 104706) | Attine ant fungus gardens microbial communities from North Carolina, USA - TSNC077 MetaG | ecosystem: Host-associated > Fungi > Mycelium > Unclassified | place: USA: North Carolina, Lumber...
CATTGAGGCTTGAGGGTTTCGTCTTGACTTGCTCTTTGATCTCTCAGACCTCTTTGTCAAGGCCAATTATGCGCTACGCTGTTTTAGTGACGGGGCCTGCTGGTGCAGGCAAGTCCACATTCGCTGGGTCTTTCATGACGCATCTCCAAAATTCGAAACGAACAAGCCATCTTGTGAATCTCGACCCTGCTGCTGCACCAACAAGCTTTGAATATGAGCCTGTCATCGATATCAGAAACCTGATCAGCTTGGAGGACGTGATGAGTGAACTCCAATATGGTCCGAACGGTGGTCTTGTCTACTGTTTTGAGTGAGTGAGTGCACTGCCCAAAAAGAAGCAGTTTTTTTTTTCAAAATGTGAAATGTGAAGCGTGAGTGCTATCTTGCTCATGTGCGCCTGATAGATATCTTTTGGAGAATATGGATTGGCTAGAAGAAGAACTTGGATCGTATGACGATGACTATCTCATTATTGATTGTCCAGGTATCATCTTATTGTGTGGAATGAAGAGCGACACTGTGTTCCTGATGTCTGCTTTTCTTTCCTTTTTCGAGACAGGACAGATCGAGCTGTATACGCATCATCCTTTTCTTCCAACTTTGGTGAGGAATCTCCAGCGGTTGGGTATCAGGACATCTGCAGTGTATCTGTTGGATGCTCAGTTTATGGAAGATAAATATAAATTTTTCAGGTTAGGATCACCTAGTTTTGGTGTTCGACGAGACTGTTGACATTTTTTATCTTATTTTATTGATCTAAGTGGTGTGTTGTCGGCGATGTCAGCCATGGTTAATTTGGAGATACCGTGGATTAACATCATGTCGAAGATGGATCTAATAACTTCAAATCCGGATGGTGAGCTTTCCGGAGCGAGAATTGGTTTGCGAAAACGAAAGAATTACACCAGGTATGCCTTCCATTGGCCCATCCCAAACCCCCCCGGGCTCAAGCTTGCAGGGGTTAACTCTGGTTGGGACATGAACTGAATTGCTTTTCCACCCCTTCTTCTCAGGTTTCTTGAACCTGATCCTCTTCTCTTGGTGAATGAACCTGGGCGAGAGGGCAACGTCACAAATCCAAAATTCCATTCACTCAATAAGGCCATTGTACAACTTGTAAGTTCCTGCCTGACAGGTGATACATATATATCGACCTCATTCGCATGAAATAGATCGAGGACCATCCCCTCGTATCCTTCTTACCTCTAGACCTCACCAATCCAGATTCTCTCGAGACTGTTATCAGTCACATTGACTATACTATGCAATATGGTGAAGATGAAGAACCGAAGGAGGTGAGTTTTTTTTCTGTGAATGTTGCTGCGCTGCAACGAATTTCGTTTTTATCGGACTGACGATCTGACTCCTCACACAGCCTCATGACTTAGATGAAGGAGATTTTCAAGATCTAGAGTGACCGAGCGTTTCTGTTGTCTCCACTAGATAATTATCTGTCTGTTGCATTTTTCTTTGTGCCTTTACCATACTTTATTCGTGCCGTACCATTTTCTTTTCGGATAGAAGCACGATCATGAGGAGCTTCAGTCAATTGAGAGTTATTTGCATTGTTATTTACATCGTGTGCACGAGGTAGCGCTCGACTAATTATAGAGTTTCGAATCCCCCTCTCACATCCAGTGGCTTGGATGATGAGCTACTATCCATCCCAAGGGTCGTATAGACACGAGCAGCCTATCTATGAGTATCCAAGCTCACATCATGATTATAGCCATAGCCACAGGCATAGGCATCATTCCTTCGGCGACGATTACCACGTTCAACAACCAATTACATATGTGCCCTCGCATGGTGGTAATTACAGATATCATGACTTCCCTGCTGCTGTCACTGTGCCGACCGCCCCCATAGTTATGGTGTGTTTCTTTCTCATAATTGTGCATTTGCCTTTTCAACTGACTGGACAAACAGCAACCCATTTACGGTAGTCATCACAGTCATCATGATGGGAGTAGATATCGGTCCCGTTCTCTGGGCAAGAGGTTGAGGTATTTCTTTGGCTTCACGCCCAGAGCTAAATACGATCACAATTCTGATCGGTCATTCTGGGGTTTTATGGGTTATTCGCGTCGATCTGGATATTAAGTCGACTGGCATGGTAATCAGTCTACCATTTCTGATCTATTGGATTTCACTCAAGGAACTTCGTCCTGACTTGACTCACAAGCCGTGTACAAACCATGTAAGAGTATGAATGAACTCACTTTAACTATCACATCCCATGGGAGACACTTAGATGTCAAGATATAGGTCTAACCATCGAGAAAATTCATTACACATCAAGTGTGATTAGTTAGCTAAATGATACCCATCATCTGTGTTAACGTCTTCAACGGAACATGGCTAATCCACGGGCCGTTGTCCAGAGTTCAATCTGACGCAAGATCATGGAAGCAGACTCCAGCACATCTTGACGAGCCACGATTTGATCGGGACTATCTTGAACATCCTCCCAAAGAACTGATACATTGATTTCGACCTGTGAAACTATTCAGCGGGAGGACGATGAACAAGGTCCGTGGTCCCAACCTGTTTCGAGAGCCCCTCAAGTGCATTCTCGAGCTGTCCTCCGACGACATTTGCGATGTTGTCCAATTGCTGCAAGATGACATCTGCTCCACTTTCGAAAATGTCACCTTTGCGTTCAGCAACATAAGAGCGGAAGATGGCCTAGTAATCTACTCAGTACGATATCTCTCAGCCATCGCGGTGAACTTCCGAACCTTCTGTCGGGCCACACTCCCAATTCCTCGTTCCTCCATGGCCTGGTCATAACCGTCAATCAACTGACTCTGAACATGGGGTGACATGCATCGCGAAACTTCTTTTTGCTGGGTGGTAAGTATGTTTCGGACCAAATCAATGGTTGCGCGTAATGTTTCGGAGGCCTGTGCGAGACTTATTTCAGCTTGGATCTTGATGCGATCCTTGAGGCCGGGAGCCGCAGTATTTTCGATATCGATGAGAAGTTTATTTACAGTCGATTTGATAGCGATTCCAAATGGTCCCATCAAGTCGGTTTCAAAAACTTTAGCCCAGGAACTGGCGATGTTCCGGGTGAATGGCAGCGTCAATTCCTCGTTGAGACTGCGCCTCCAGTCTCCGTGACGACGAAGGGCTATGATGTATGCGTGAGAGACAAAACTATTGAGACAAAACAAGCTACGAACTTGCACGGTATGTGGCCCAATGCATGCTGGAGCTGAATTCGTCAATTGTCTGGACAGCAGCATCCGTGGCCTGTGTAACCCAGTAAAACAACAAAGCAATCAATTTGAATAAAATCCTACATTTGTTGCTCCAACACGACATTTTTCTTCCAGGCCATCCTTGAAATGTACTTTAATGTTCTCTACACAATCATCGACGAGATTAGCAAATTGCTAAAGTCCTGCATTCAATAGCTGATGATTCAAGAAGATAACTGATCTCAGACCTGGACAAGCTGCACTGCCATGCCGTTCATATTCACAGTCTCGCCATAAATATCGTTAGATTCCCACTTCTGGCGAAGGTATTCACGATCTGCGGCCGTGACATCAGTTATACCATGAATATAGGATTCAACACTAGTAACAAAGGTCTGGAGGTGAGTGAAGAAATTTCGAGCAGACCGTTCGCGTGATGCAACGGTAAGTTGATGGCACCATTGCCGAAGTGCAGGGATACCAGTGTCCTCTGGATTGGTGAAGCACGTAGGTTCGCCGTCACCTTTGACTTGACCTAAAGCAAATGATGAATATGGATTGACGGAAGAAGTCCATCTTACCCTTGATTCTGATATAGTCGCGACTGGAGCAAGTGAACACAGGGAGATTGATCGAGTTATAGTCTAGTCAAGGATCAACGCACCGATATGAAAGAGCAGAAAAACAAACCAATACCCCGAAGGTTAACTAAAGGATCAAAGTTTTCAGGATCTCGTTCTTCTGCAGCGGCATCTGTGAACTCAGCAAGTCAGAAGGAAAAAATCAATTGCATCCGGAAAATAACCACCATCTAAATCTTTGAGACCAGTGCGGAAGTCCTCTCTTAAAATATCAGGTGAAAACTTCCCGGGACATCGGTGAGCAAATGCAAAGATCAAATTAATATCTTACCTCAGACCGCTTGAGAGAACAGAACGCATTTTTGTCTCGTTGTATCTTAGCCAACGATTTCTTTAGCCTAGTAATACTATCCGAAGCATCTTTCTTCTCTCTGGCATCAGTGAGCTCGGAACGAGTCTCCTTAATTTTCGCCTTTCCTTCTTTTATCTTCGCTTTCAGGACATCTTCTGTGAGCGTGATGATCTCCTCAGCCTCTTTCTCCGAGTCACTTTCATGGTCTGACTCGTCCTCTGATTCACTACCAGTAATTTTACTTAGCTCAGAAGAATCATCCGAGAAATCATTGGTGTCATCATTGCTGTCTGTCGTCACCTTTCGACGTTTGGAGGAGCCCACCTTGTCCATATCGTTTCGTTTGCGTTTTTTGCTCGCCTTCGCACCGTTCTTCCCAGTCAGATGAGGAACGAACACCTGATTGTTTTCAAGAGCTTCAAGATGCTCCTCGTGTACATTGACGTTGTTCCGGATGAATTCAAGTTCTTGACCGAGAGCTAGCAATTGTTAGATGGAGTGGACCATTTGAGATGCTAAACTTCGGCAGACCTTTGACATGTTTCTGTGCCTTATTTTCTGCCTGTTTCCAGACAGTCAGTTCATCTTCTATATCCTCTATCTGGGCTTCTATCTTCTCCAGTTCAGGGTCATCATGTATGCCGAGTGCCCGAACGACTTCTGAGCAAGAAATATCATCGCATTTGCTGGCTGAAGATATGTCAGTAAAAATAAAGCACAATCGACATGATAAACCTACCAATAAAAGTTATAGTGTGGTCATCATAACTAGTATCGTATAAGCCGTCTAGTCAATTATTGCATAAAGACTCATCACACTTACTTTCCGTCTGTAAAAAAGGCGAATAGTTGAATCATTTTCGCCCGCTGAGAAATAGATACGGCGCACCCACTTAATACCAGTTAGATTAGAACAACTTCAATAGAACGAAACTTAATGCAACTTACTTAGAAGTTGTAGTCTAAAAGCATCACCAAGCAGATCTACAAAGACATGATTCATGATGAGCACACTAAAAAAGGAGTACAAAGCTAACCTCGAGCTGTCTTATCGTCAACAGCCCTTGTGATAGGAGCGAGAATCCAGATACACCTGGCTTTTTTCATATATTCCTTTGCAACATTATTGCGAGCAGCATTGGCATCAGCAACACCTGGCAGGGTCGAATGAGGGATGACGAGCAGTGCACTATCAACCCGACATACCAGGTAGATCAACCAGAATGGCGCCTGTGGACAGTGCTGCTGCTTTGCATCGCACATTGACTTGACGGATCAGGGGCCACAGAGCACATTGGTCATCACCAGGACTTGTCTTAGGTTTTTCTATGTTTCTTAGGTGCTGGGCATTCATTGCTCGAACAGTAGCCATCAGAGTCTGTTCCTTCTCTTTCTCTTTTTCCTTCTTATCTTTCTTGCCTCGCTTTTGATCTTTAGAATCGATGTATTTTGCAATTTCTTTGGCAAAGGTACACGAGTCTTTCGCAGAGATTTTCTTCGTAGTACCGAGGATATTGGCGATGTCTGGGTCAAATGTCAGATGCGTCGATATATCCATACCTGATCACATACTTTGATCAGAGGCAATGATCTGATCTGCCGACATATGGACAAGATCTTCTTGAGTGATAGAGGGATACACGGCATTCATCTACAGTGCTTAGCCTTTTCAATGACTCCGATTTTGTAAATCTCCTCACTTTTGACCAAGCAATTCCGGCATCACTTTTGAGGTCGGCACTCCTTTTCAAATTTCCAGTTTCATCTACCATATCATGCAACAGTTGGGTAAGCTCGGACTTCCACTCGGCCAAAGATAAAAATGAGACGTCTGCATCAATTGTAGATTTGGTATGATATCCAATTTCAGTAACGACAGCAGTGCACGCTATCAGGCAGAAGTGAGCGGACGTAGTACGCTTGATATGAGGACGAACCTCGCATGCCACTTGTAGGAACTACATTGTCTACAACGCAATCAAAAAAACTATTGATAATTCAAACATAAACAGCACTCACCGTCCAAAATTGCATTCAGAATCGATGACTTGCCAGCGCCAGTGGCTATACAGTCTTCATCAGGGCCGGTGTGCCATGGATCACATAAAAATAACACACTGCCACAAACGGCAATAAGTGTGGTAGGTGTACCTTGACTTTGAAGACTACACAGATTTTGGTGGTTGGATCAGCCGTGACTGCAGTCACGGACCTCGAGATTTCACGCGCCCAGACCTCTTCTCGAAGCTTGCTACCTAGCTTCAGATTTCGCATTCGTACTTTGAGAGTTTGGATCATCTTTATACCCTCCTCGACAGCAGCCTCAGGTGAATAGGCAATCTCTTCGGCAGACTTATGTTCCTCGAAAAGAGGAGCAATATAATTCAAGGACCTAACCTGTCCACTGGGGATGACAGACTGCAGTGATTGTTTCGTTTCCTCGTTTGTGTCAGCAGCTCCCGAAGCAGCGGTCGGATCAAGGCACTAGAAAAAAGTAGCATTAACAACAAGTCTGGGATCAAGAAAAGATAGTTGACTTTTGCAAGTTCATTCGACTCGGACTTGACGCGCATTGGCTCTGAAGGGATAAACTTAGAGGAGCCTGATGGACCCAACGTCATTCGCGTTTCGATTGGTTCTTTTTTGATTTCGGTTGTCTAGGGGGCATGAGCTACGATGACATCTTGATAGGTGCATTGACTTACGGAAGATGAAGCATAATTTTCTTCGGACGACATTGTACGAGCAAGACTCGGGAAGACTTGACGCGTCAAATGAGGACTTTTTCGCGTCCCGCTTGTCCCGCTTTTTTGAATGATCAGCCGTACATATGTACACACAATACCTTATGACTCCTTAATCATTATTCCATAAATAAACTACATTACTCGAATCGGCAACATGACTCGCCTTGCTAGGAATGTTTAGTATCTCTGAGGCACCCAATGCCTGGCTAGGCGCCGTGCGACATCTGACTCAATTGTGCTTAAATCTTTGCTCTCGCAGAGTCCATTTGCACCCAGTAACAGACAACGACCTTCGTCAAAACGCAACAGCGGACCTGCTGCCAAGTCGTCAAAACCATTTCCTACCGAACTCAAGATGGGCTCACTTGACTCGATGGACGAAGGGGAGGTACGATCCGATAGAATGGAGGACCCATCATTACATTCGCCGAAGGTGTGACAGTCCCACTCTCGCAGTGGAATGGGTTGACCATGCTCCTCTTCAACGTTTCCAACATGGATGTCTGAGTGACAAATCGGGTAGTCATACTCGTAGCCTTCATAATCGATTTCTTCCACGGGGTGCTGGCCACATAGATCAACCTCAAACAATGAGAGGGGGTCCTGCGGTGGATCCAACTTTGAATCTCCGGCCAAGTAGATTTCTGCCTCTCGGTCAAGACCATCAGGTTCTCTTGGAAAAACATTCTCAAAGTCGAAGTCAGATTGGATATCTTCTAATTCATCAAGATGGAAGAGCTCGGCCCCGCGATCGCGGTCTCTGTGAGAAGCAGGGCTCAGGACAGGGTCACTGAGGAGCCAATCTGAACCAATTTCTACATCCTTCAAATGGAATTCGGCATTTCTGTGGATCTCCTCTCCTTCTAGTCTGTTGCAGTTTCCGTCAGCGTGTGACTTGTAGTCCAAGTCAAGAGAACCTGCTTGTTTCCCCTCATTCGGGAGAACTCCAGACGCAGCAAGGTTAGCATGTGGTGTCTGAGTCGTTTCACCAAACGATGAAGTACGATTGAAATATTTTGAGACAATATCTTTTCCGGGCGGGGCACCAGGATTTTGCGCATATACCACCTGAGAAGGGGATTCTGAGGGGCGTACCGAGGAAATTGACGAGGGGGTCTCTTGCTCTGCTACTGAATGTTGGAACATATCATTACCATCGACGGTGTTCTTTTGCTGAACTGATGATTCTTGAACCTGGGCATCGGTGACACCTCTTTCTTTCGTGTATCCCGGCAACCATCGCTCTTGATGGATGTTCAATAAGATAGAATTGGTTTTTGAGCCTTGGGTAAGGACTGATGAAGACTCCGCTGGAAGAACACCGTCCTCCTTTTCAATATCCCATATGACTGACTGAGCGTTCTTCGATCTTGAGGAACTTTCTACTTCATCTTCCGTCGCATCATTCTGCAAGACCTTGGCCTTTCGTCGCTGTTGTGTAAGAGGTGCTGCCGAGTTGGTCCGGGCTGACTGCAAAGTACGTCTCTTTGACATCTGTCGCAAAATAATCACGTCATCAGTGCCCTCCGAGGACGTATGAGAAGGCTGGGACCCAGAAGGAGCAGGTTCTTTTTCCTGACCATGTCGGCACTTCCCAGCAGCTGTTGCTGATTTGAGAAACTCTTCCTCCGAGAATACGAGGTTCCTGTCTTTGAAAGCTGTCATCGATACCGGAAACATGAAAATAGGGAAATTACCTTTCAGTTTGGAGTGGCTTGCCTGGGCCTGAACAGACGCTTTGCCTTTCCCAAACATTCCGGAACGAAGAGACGGCTTGACCTGGCACAGATCATCAGGACCTCCTCAAATCTGGGAACCTAGAGCTATCTTACTGTTAACCGATTCTTACCGACATTCGTCGCAGTGAAACCATACATCAGTGCTAATCCCGCGGGCATTCTCTTGGATTTCGACTTCTTCTCAGGCTTATCACGTTCTTCAGTTTGTTTCTTTGATGCTGCAGGCCTCATGATCTCCCGCCTAGCCCTCTTCTTCTCTCGCCTCTCATACAGACCTATTAATCATGTCAAGCACAGTGACGAAAATTAGTAGAAATGGTCAACAAACGTTTCTCTTCATCCGATTGGAGCTCGCGGATTCGTTTCTCTCTGTGACGTCTGCGGGGCGGAAGGTCTTCTTTTGATGGTCTACCACTAGACTTGGTTTTGACGCGGTTGGAAAAAGATGAGGGTGGTTCAGAACTCTTCAGACCCTGTACAACTTGTTTTCGCACAGCCACACGTGGCTTGAGCACGGGCGTAGCAAATCCACAGCTTTGAGGATTACGTGCTTTTGTAGGAGTAGAATTGACACTTATTTCCTTGGCCTTCCAAGATGTCATGTATGCTCTTCCTTCTGCAGCATGCACCCGCGAGAAGGAACGTAAGCCGTTCACAAATTGTAGGACAGCTCGTTGAGTGTCCCGCTTTGGGACTGATGACAGACGTGAAGAATTAAGGTCAGCGCGTATTCTAGCTTCCATAGTGATCCGGCGAGAGATTGTCGGGCTCTTGTAAGTTTGTAACTTTACTAGCATCTGCCTTTAACAAATATGCAGAGGGGATACGTCATTTCGAAACATGTCATTGACCTGTCATTTCGGGCCGAAAGGCAATCAAGTGTAGCTCTCAATCATATCTCTAGTACTTCAGTGTGGATCGGAAGGCAGACAATCGAGGCAGACTCAGGCGCACAATGGAGCTATTGCAACACTAGTCAAATGCAAATACTATTACAAAAAAGTGAAATCCAGTATGAGATTCTTCCAATAGCTTATTTTACAGCCTTTGGACAACAAGAGCAGAAGCGGCACCACCCTGAAAGAAGCATAAATAACGAGGTTTAGTTCAACAGTTCAACACCTACCCCATTGCAAATTCCAGCAGCACCATATTGGCCAGGCTTGAGAGCATGCACAAGGGAAACAATGATACGTGAACCTGAGTTCCCAATGGCATGGCCCAGTGCAACAGCACCACTAGATATCATATGAGTGTGAGTATATTTTTCCTTGTTCCAATTAGCCGAAGAAATGGAGAGCGTACCCATTAACATTCATCTTCTCTGGAGGAATGTTAAGAACCTTCTCCGCTATACGGGCGACGACGGAGAAGGCCTCGTTCACTTCAAACAGAGTCATGTCGTCGATGGAAAGACCAGCTCGCTGAAGAGCTTTGGGGAGGGCAACAGTAGGAGCACCAGGGAAATCAATGGGATCAACACCAGCATCAGCATAAGCTATGCACAAAATTAGGGGAGTCAATGATTTTGAGATATAGGCTGTACTTACAGACAATCTTGGCGAGGGGCTTGAAGCCCAATTCTTTGGCCTTCTCAGCAGATGTGAGAATCAAAGCTGAAGCACCATCGCTGATAGGCGATGAGTTGGCGGCCGTGATGGTACCATCCTTCTTGAAGGCCGAGCGAAGTGTGGGGACCTTGTCGAAGATTACCCTCCTGAACTCCTCGTCTTCGCGAACAATAGTGTCGCCTTTCTTGCCTCTGACGGTGATTGGGATGATTTCGGCATCAAACGCCCCAGACTCCCAAGCTCGGGCCGCACGTTTGTAGGATTCGATAGCGTGGGCATCCTGGGATTCACGATTGATATCATATTTTACAGCAGCGTTTTCTCCACAGTTACCCATAGCGAAGTCATTGTAAACATCCCAGAGACCATCAGTCTCAAGAGAGTCACGAGTGGTAAATTTACCGAACGCGGGATTCTGCCGGGGAAGAAGGAAACTAGTGAGGTATCAGTAAGACTGATGATCATGATACAATATGATAAACACACGGGGCATTACTCATGCTTTCAAATCCACCGGCAGCCACGACAGAACTTTGGCCGAGTTGGATGCTTTGAGCAGCCAACATGACCGATTTCATGCCACTTGCACAGACTTTGTTAACTGTAGTGGCATCAGAACTTGACTTGAGGCCTGCACCTAGAGCCACTTGGCGAGCGGGTGATTGACCAACGCCAGCTTGGACTACATTGCCAAGATAGACCTCTTCAACAAGAGCGGCATCGACATTCCCCTTCTCGAGGGCGCCCTTTAGGGCAATAGTACCAAGCTGAGGACCCGTGAAGGATTTCAAGGCGCCATTGAAGGATGTGACGGGTGTGCGAACGGCAGAGACTATGACGACTTCAGGAACTTGAGACTAAGTGGAAGTTCAACGACTGGGCCCCAAACTTAGGTGAACGACAAACCATCATGCGGATTGAACAAGAACGAGAGATACGAGTTGCAGTTGATATACGCGTAAGCAACATCGTTTGATATGAGCTTTCGGAAATTCGCGATCCAATCGTACGACAAACAGGAAGAAATGATTTGGAATTGCTGAAGGACAGTGAATATGTGATTAGGAGAGAAATAGACACATTTATAGATGGCAGGCATTATGATCCGTCTTGCTCCTGCTCTTGCACAAGTCCTCACTTTTTTATCCACGGTGAACCGATTCCCACCTTCCCTTCACACCTTACATGCCATCAATGATCTGGCTGCATAATGAATGTCACATTGATATCTACAGATTTAGAACACTACAGACTACCAGAAACCACATTTCTAACCACCGGACTGTCTTGACTTCCTCATTCCAATCATCTCGGGCTATCTCTCGCACTAACTCATCAACAACTGCTGTTGTTTCGCAGGGATGGAAATACCAGCATGGAAAACCCAAGGTCGGATGGTCACCGTGAGAGAGGAAAGGAAAAGGGGACGTGGAAATGGAAAGAGCATAAGAGGACACTTCAACATGGTCCCAGGCATTGACTTTAAAGAGCGAAGTTCTCAGAACTTGTGCAAGTGGGAGAGGCGTTCCACCTATCCTGGACGCTCAGAAATCGAAAGAAATGCTTTTTATGAGAAAACCCACTGGAATCACAAAGAAGGAAGTAGAATGTTGGAACCCTGAAAGTTGCGGAGAAAACAACATATTGTTGACAGATAAGCACCTCAGATTCCAGAGATTTCGGCAGAACAGTAGGATCAACCTCCTCGAATGGTCCATCCTCCCCCACAGACCCATCAAGAGCACAAGGAGAAGCATCAGGCCGATGAAAGACGTCCATAACCCGAGACATGAAGCCAAGATTTGGATAATTCTGGATTGCCGCTCAGACAAGATGCAGAATCCTGAAGCCGGTAGCATACAGTATGTTCATGCCAGGTCCATCCTTTGAAAGCAGAATCCAGCGTTAAGTTGTTATGTCGAGCAATGAATGCCTTGCATGCAGCATCAAACTGAGGGCGTGTGAGCATATCTGTGACAAGAGTTGAAGTGACATAACGTAACGCCGTGAGCAGCTGTACAGAACATGAGATAAGGTTTGAGCCACCGCCCACACCTGACAGTCGCGACTCCGCAATATCCAAAGAAAGTCTGTGTCTGTGCCAGCTCGCCGTCTGGTAGTCATTGTCGTGGACGCTTCCAATACGAAACCATGGCTGTAGGAAAGGTCTGTTATGCTTGGTCTTCATGAATAATATGTCTGATTACTCGTTTGCTACAGAACAAGCGTCTCTCGAAGGGTAAAAAAGGTCTCAAGAAGAAGGTCGTTGACCCCTTTACTCGTAAAGGCAAGTGTGTCTTGTTGCAGTGTTAATACATGGGCTCACATCTTCTAAGACTGGTACGATATCAAGGCACCTTCAATCTTTGATGTCCGAAATGTTGGCAAGACTTTTGTCAACCGATCCGTTGGCCTGAGTGCGTATCCAGGATGTTGAGGGCGAGAACATAACTTTGAATGCGGTATCTTAGAGAACGCCAATGATTCTCTTCGTGGCCGAATTATTGAGGTTTCGTTAGCTGACCTTAATAACGACGAGGAACAATCCTTCCGCAAAATCAAGCTGCGCATCGACGAGATTCAGGGCAAGAACTGTCTGACCAACTTCCATGGGATGGACTTCACTTCTGACAAGCTCCGCTCCCTCGTCCGCAAATGGCAAACTCTAATTGAAGCCTACGCTGATGTCAAAACCACCGATGGATATCTCCTACGCCTCTTCGTCATCGGTTTCACAAAACGTCGACCTTCCCAAGTAAAGAAGACCACATACGCACAGTCGGCCCAGGTGCGTGAAATCAGGAAAAAGATGTTCGAGATCATCAACCGCGAGGCGACAAGTTGCGATTTAAAGGAGTTGGTACAGAAGTTCGTGCCTGAAGCTATTGGTAGGGAGATTGAGAAGGCCTCGAGGAGCATCTACCCCTTGCAGAATGTCCATGTCTTTAAGGCCAAAATTCTGAAATCACCCAAGTTTGATGTCTCCAAACTTCTCGAACTTCATGGTGAATCTACTGATGTACGTTTACACTGCATGCGATGATTCTGAGACTGTACTGACCAGCGCAACAGGAGACTGGTGCACGGGTAGTCAAGGATTTCAAGGAGCCTGTGCCCCTCGAATCTGTTTAAACATTTCCCGTAGTTGTTCCTCTCCTTGTATCCTTTACCTATGATCTCTATGCAACGATGATGCTTTTATCATTCATATATGTATATGCTTTATGGTGTAATACCCAAGGTTTTGCGACTTCTTGATTTGGCAATTGAATCATGCGACAGATCCAAGATTTCAAGTCTGGTCTGAGTCCTGCATGGCTGATGTTGATTTTTTGAGGCAAAAACTCAAGATCCATCCAAATTTTCCTCTTCAGGTGAAAACAAAGACTTGATTGCTTTACCTGCAAAAAGATTTGGTCTTATCAGCGTTCATGAATTTAGGGGATTGGTTTCTGGGATATCTTCCCGATCCTAGGCGACCCAGTTGCTCTCGAAACATTGATCACTCACTTCGTCCACCACATAACCTCACACACTCTTGGGTCTTCAGATCACTATAAAGTAGATGTTGTTGTTGGCCTTGACGCTCGTGGGTTTCTTTTCGGCCCCATCATTGCCCTGCGATTAGGTGCCGCCTTTGTCCCTGTACGCAAAAAGGGCAAACTGCCCGGACAATGTGTACAGGCAGAGTATGTGAAAGAATATGGCACGGTCAGTCGATCCATCATCTAGTGCGGATAACCTTCTGACTACGTTCACGTATGTTAGGACTCTTTCGAGATGCAAGCCGATGCTATTAAACCTGGTCAAAACGTGATCGTCATCGACGACTTAATTGCTACCGGTGAGTTTGGCTCGCTTACAAAATGTTCGTAATTTTATCCCTTGTGAAGGTGGCTCTGCCAGGGCTGCAGGGGAGCTCGTCAGGAAGCAGGGCGGCAAGGTCCTCGAATATCTCTTCATCATCGAGCTTCTCTTCCTGAAAGCATCTACTACGCTCGATGCTCCCGTTTACTCTATTATACAAACCGAGGATTAAACACCTATACATAGGGCGGATCATAGTAGAATTGCTATATCTGTGCTTAGACCAACAATCGGGTATTTAGCAATGGGTGGCCATTAATATACAATATCCGTGAATTTGTGGTATCTTGATTACTATCGTTTTCAACCTTCTTCGATGCTTCCTCTCCCTGAAGCTTTTGGAACGTTGTTCCTTGGTTGGAGTTGGGGGACCCGACAAGAGGATCCTGATGAATGGCCATCATGACCTGACCTGTTCCCAAGTGTGTGTCCACTGTCTCCATCAAGTGTAGAAGGACACTGCCTGCAGTTTTAGTCAGCAATAAAAGTCCAACATCCGAAATATCTCCTGCTTTCTCTGCTTCCTGGGCATCAGCAGTGGGATTAATGGCAGTCTCGTCATTGCCAATGACAAGGATTCCCGCAGCGCCGGCATGCCGAGCTTCGAGAAGTTTTTCAAGGAATGTACAATCTCCCCGTTCCACTACAAGTACACCGTCAAGGTAAACATGCTCATAAGGGAGACAACCTTTGGGGTTGCCAGATTCACGAAAGAGTGGCAGCCCTCCTCCCCTAGCCATGTGTGGTGACTTGTCGTGAGGTTCGATGGCACGCGCTGTGAGATCTGCGCCGAAGAAAGCCGTAAAGGCGGTCAGGCGCAAGTCCAAATCTGTGTTCCCCAGGTTGGCCAGCTGAACTCCAATCTCAGAGTCCATTGTGTTAAGGAAAAGACGGAGCTGAACGTCGGAATCACGAGAGTTTCTCGGAACGATAGTCCTTGTGTCCTTTGCTGGTGGCACAAATATTGTGGAGTCGTTGATATATACCATATGTCCCGAACGAACATGATAGTGACCCACTGAGCTTATATCAGTCTTTGAATGGCAGTGATGTCAGAGAGCATACGTTTACGAATTTCGTATCCTTGGTCACCAAGGCGGCGGACGATCTGGGTCTTTATACCAGTAACATTGTGAATTATAAAACCATCTAAAACAGGCTCTAACTTCAGGAGACTGGGACTGAGATCCTCTGGAGCAATTTGTCCATCAGCGGAGAGGATGAAGTCATATGACTTTCCGGGATCTGGTCACAAATCATCATTGAAGATGAATAGATGATTACTCACGAAGCTTTCGGTAGTAGGTTTTTCACACCATCCGTTAGGGGACCAAGCGTCTATTTCAGTTGAGCTTGCATGCACTTCAAGCAATTTGCGTGCATAATCGTAGTCGCTTCTTGAACGAATACCACGAACAAGACCACTATCAGTAGAGCGGTTATTGGGGACTTCAATGAAGGGTTTATATACAGGACATTGGTGGTTGTCCACGGGACGCATTTTTCTCCGCGGTAGAGGTGTAGGTTTTAGATATTTTCTGTCAAGGAATATAATATGACCTTCTGTAGTGAATACGTAGTTCGAGTCGTCATGATGCACGAAGTTCTCTTCATCAAACAATAAATAAAGATACTAGAAATGATAGACGTTAGATAAAGCATGGCTAGGTATGTTCCATTTTTAAACCTTGAGTGTTTCTGACAGTGCGAAGGATTCCATACGATCATCACGCTTATTTGTCCGAAGGTCTTGGATGCCAGTCAGTCCACATATAACGCGAGATCTGGCAATGAGGTCTTGGAGCACACGTTCTCCAACATCCAGGTAAAAGGGATCGCGAGTTGCCTGGTAAGTGATCTCAGCAGAAAATTTAGTCTAAGAACATTAGCTGGACGGACCCGGTAAAGGTACCATGTCGATTCAATGAATTCTACATATAAATTCTAGTGAAATCGAGTGAAGTACTGAAATTTTGGCTCACCTGGGCGCAGAGGATATTGGTGGGAAGTGGCTTTCTTATGACTCGTATCGTATACTTCAGGAAGTCCAGAATGTCCTCGCCATAGGTTATAGTCTGTCAAACACTGTCAATGAACTGAGTTTCAAAATGGAGACTTATGTACATAACATGTGTAACTTGATTGCACTCTGAACATCGCCGGCCAAAACTTGCAGCCCTGGCCAGAAAGCGGATAGTGAGTCTACAGTAAAGTACACTGTATCACCGGTCATCATGTTCACAGGACGATACTGATAATAGGAGATATCTAGTCCATCGACAAGAGCTAGAAAGACTGATGAGACTTACCCAGTAACCATCCGCTCCTCGCGAATAGCGCATTATAGCTGCATATGCGTCATCCCAGACATCGAGAAACTCGATTTCACCTACAAAATATAAGTAATACCGACAAAATCAGAAGAGCGGACGCACCGCTCAGAATGTACCATTTCAATGCATACTCAAAAAAGGAATCTACGCCAGCCCCAATAGACATAACTTCAGGAGCTGTCCATTCCTGCATACAAAGATAAATATATTATTGATATTTCCTTGCGTACCGACGTACACCATTCCAAGTATTGATTGTGTTTCCAACGAGGCCAATCTCGGATTTACGATTCCACAGTGCAAAAAATGCCTGATTCGTCCCATGAAGTACTCCCAGAGTCGAGAAGATAAAAAGGTAAATCACCTTGGATGCGGCCTTCTCAAACCGCTCATCTCCAGTAAGCCGACTAAGTGTTGCAAACTCCAATATCAGAGACCCTGCTCCAGCGGTGCCTGAGATTAGAACTAAGTACCCACTCACATGATCAACAATTAGAACCCATACTAACAAGTTTCCAGAGTTTCGCCGCGAATGACACCTTTACGAAGATTGATCTTTACAACGCGTGTATTGAGTTTTGGTATGAAAAACCAGACAAACGATAGTCAATACCCTAGCAAATGGCAAGCCGGTCCGCGTGGAGAATGCCGGGAGAAGTCGATTGCCAAGATCGTGAGCAAGTTCCAACAGCTCCCCACGGTACCAGGGAAGGAAGAAGGGTTGTCCTCGACGGCTAGCAAATAAATGGCCCGAAAGTAAACCTCCAAGAACTCGAATCGTTGTTTCAAACACTTGAGGTTTTGTATTCACGTCGAATTGAACCCAACGGATAACATTCTTGATAGCTTTTTCAAACCCCTCTCTGTCATCAAGAACAACCAGTGTGTCAAGCACGTCAACAAGTGTAAGAGAGAAATTTCCGGCAACGTCATTGGCCGCAATATTCGTGCTGGGGTCAAATAAACAGGAATTCGAAGCAGTGTCAGAGGAAAACACACGGATTTTCCCAATCAGGACCTTGACCAGAACATGATAGTGGAGTGAGCTGCGAAACGCTATTCAGGTCACTGGAACATCGAAATTTCAGATGACATACCTCGTCTAATGGGAAAGCTGAGGACTGAACTTGAGAGGAGTGTATCAAAGGGTGATGATGAGCTGCTTACCGAAAGTCATGTAGTTGTCATAGCCATGATAAAATAGTTCTCGCGTCCTCTCCCTATATTCTGAGTGTCAGTTGAATTCTGGTGGAGCCTTCAGAGTATGGTTGTGACGTACCGGGCTACAAGTTTTCGTTGAGTAGACCAGCCCGAGCCTGAGAGAGGAGATGCTGAGGTGTTAGCAAACTGACGGGGAATTTGAAAGGAGGCCAACAGAATGAGAAAAAGACATTCCGGTAAGAACTGTCTCCAGTGCATAGGAACACAGCTAACCTGGATGAACCTAATGTCGTGGCAGCAAATCAGTGACGTGTGACTTCGCGCAGATCAAGATTAACCGTTTACAAACTTCCAGGTCATGCCTCCCGTCCTTGACCCTCCTGATGCCCTCAGCAACTACATGCTCAAAGGCTGGGTATGTTCAGTTTTCCTGAGCGACAGTACACTCACAAAGCTCAGGTTTTGACCAACAACCCCTGTTCAACCAAAGATTGTGCAATACCGCTTTTACGCTCACCGGCAGGCCAGAGGCCAGTTGTCCATTTATGCGTAAATTGCGATGAAAATGAAAATGGTATGCCTGTTGTGACCATCTAGTACTTATCTTGTCGACCTTCCGAAAAGAATCACGAGAGCCACAAGTTGTATTTACCACTCAAGTGGACCCTTCCACTTCGACGTCCTCTGCTTCTCATGTAACAAGGGTGTCTACCCCAGCCACAGAATTATCTGATGCTACAGACGAATCTATTCCTTTTGTTGAGAGTGAAGAAACACGTCGACGTCGTGAGCAAACCGACCGTGCGTCTACGGAAATCGGCCGACGTCTATTGCAAGGCTGGACGATGCTGGGTGATGAATGTCCGAGGAGTGAGTGTTACTTTGTTCCACTCGTTCGTGCACCCAAGACAGGTGGGGAGACAAACCCGAAAAAGGTTCAGTTTTTCATTGAACCTTGACGCAATCTTTAACGCAGTTTCAGGAGTGTGTTCTATGCAGAAATATTTACATCACCGAGAAAGATTGGGCTGGACGGGAAAACTTGGTTCCAGTCAATGCTAGTCCTGCAGCACAAACTGTCGCCCCAGTCCCCGAAACTCCTCTTCCCACTGGCCTTGTACATGTAGCCCCTTCAACAAGCCAATCTCATCATCAAGTAAGCCTCTTCGAGATATGTTCACATTGACTCAGGTCCTTTAGATCGATACTTTATCTTCAAAGTCCGTCTTCCCCAGTCAGCGTGAACAGGCGGGTCTAAATCCAACAAGGAAAGTTTTGAACCAGGTTTCAACGGCGAATGTGAATGTTTTAGTAATTTCTTCGGAAATCTTACTAAATTTTTGCCAGGCAGAGTCGACCATGGACACACTTTGTGCTTCTTCCGAAGCTTTGCAGCTCTCGCTACAAAGTCTCAATACTCGGCTGACGTCACTCGTGTCCAATCCCACCCTCACAGACCCTGTTACTATAGCCACAACTGCAGACGCGATGACAAAGGTCATTCAGGCTTTATCCAATGTAAAGCAACTCCAATGGAATGAGACACAGGCACGCATGATGACATGAGCGTGCGTCGTTCGAGCACTCGATTTTGTAACACGAGGACTGGTCGGTGTCGTATGAAACCCAGAGATCATTGTAATATGCTCGGCTCTGCAGATGTTATCAATGATTTAATTCGGAAATGAACATTTTCAGCACGCTGTCTAAGGGCAGTGTCAAATACAAATCATTCATGAAGTTGTGGTGCATTTCGACTGCATGGTCACCTCGTGGGCCGCACTGATCCAGTCTTAGGCCACCATAAAGCTCATGAAGTCCCGTCTACCATCTAACGCCATGCCCAACTTCAATATTTTAAGGACAATTGGCGGGCTCAGAACCTCGCCTCGCCCGAAACCCATTGTCACCAAAGACTTTGCTTATGATACGGCAAGTGCCCTGTCTCCAGCAAATTCTATTACACGATCACGTTCGGCATCCATACCTACTGAAATCATCAAATCCCAGCCCATATCCGATCCTTCCCTTGGACGGCGAGGTACACTCAAGAAGAAGAACAAGGCAAGATATTTCCAAGTACCAGTTGGATTGACGAGAATCATTCAATCATTTAATGCTTATAGCACCGCTATCATATCTCAGAAGGCATTCCCATGGCTCCCATGGTACTACAGTCAGAGTCGCAATACCCTCAAGAGGATGTATTCCCTGTTCATCAATCTTCAGAGTATGACCATGCCAGCATATCCACCTCCATCTTGCCAGAGAAGTACCCATTTCCGTATGAAGACAATCACCAACAAAGATTCCAAGTCAATACAAATACAGATTCTGGCACCCCAATGTCAGGATTTGACAACGATCTCCCAGCGGCTTATCCAGATTTGTCTGCACCTCGAGGAAGAATACATCCCAAGCGTAATGGCAGACATCATGGCCGGCATCACCGACATCACCATCACTGTCGCCAGTCTCAATCTCCGCAGCGATATGAACATGAAATCTCCTATGCCACACCTCCGACACGTGGTTATAGTCACAGTTCCCCTAAACACACATCCTGGCAGCCTGAACACAGTAGAAGTCGATCCAGATCCAGATCTTTTACTCCCATTCCGTCTGTATACCGAGAACCTGATAGTATGGGGGATCCGTATGCAGATCCAATGATTCAGGAAAATAGTGCTGATCTGACTGGAACAAATGGACACAGGCGCTCATTAAACCATAGTTCTGAAAGGCTTGTACTTGAACTTGATCAAGATCATGGGCCTTCGTATACACAGCAGCCAGCGATGATTGAATGGCTCTCGAATACAACGGAACGACAGGTGGATGAAGAACCTCAGACTATACATGATCCCGAGGCAACACTTGTTGGAGAGTTGGAGCCTCAGATCATCTCTCCCCCTGTTCGGAGAGAGAACCGAAACATCTACCGCACCTACGAGCCCGACCACGAACCAGATGCCTCGTATCTCAGGCGGCGAGCACCTGCACAAAACCATGCCTACGAGGTGTCTGTTCCAAGTGGTCTCTCGCTAGTCAGACACTGATTCATCTTTATAGCGCAGACGTCATGAACATAACAAGGGCCCCGAAGAGCCACAAATAAAGATTCATACGCCGTACAGGGATCACCGTTGTTCTGAAACGATTGAGGTAAATGGAAGGACCTCATCTGTCGTTCACACTTACCCTTGAACAGCCAAGAATCTATGAACGATGCCCTTCCCTTGACGGATCCGACTCAGATCCGGAGTACTGCTATATTGTCCCTTCCGGAGCGCATGTCGTTTTCAGGGATCACAATGGCAGTGAAATCGCTCGGTTTGTGGTTCACTTCTTAGCTAATGGAATTCGTTTACATGAGGTGAAGGATCGGCGAACCTGATCATACCACTAAGGGACGGTCTAGGAGGGACTTCACGACGTTCACAGTTCAGGATGAGCATGGAAATATCTTGTATAGGCATGGTACAGTGGACGGTGGCCGTTATAGGGACGATAGGTATCCTCGGTATGTTCTACATAAACACATTTGACGGAAGGATCGGAAGCTTAGTTGGGTTAACCACAGTTCTGGTGATCCACAGTCTCGCCGTCCGGTCAAAGTCATTATAATTGACGAACATGGAAACCAAATACCGGGGTGAGTACTTAAATTCGGCATGTCTTCACTTACACTAACGAGCAGCCCAATAAAAGCCATCCTAGCCAATCCTATCATCCCCATCGCTCGCACCAAATTCGATACCTACATGATTCACAGCACTCATATTACTCCCAGGACTCGCGTTCCTCACAACATTCTCATTACTCTCAACACTCACATCCCTGCCAACACTTGCAGCACTCATTGCATTCCCAGCCTTTGCATCTTTATCATTATCCGCACTATCCTCAGCATTCATATCCGTCTTATGGCTTGCATAGCTCTGGGCGTCGGAAGGCTTAGTGATAGGTACTATCATAAATAGCGTTTCACCAACCAGGATGTGATAACTAATGCTTCGTATGAATGAACATCACCTGGGACCAACAGCTTATGTTCTTTTGCGACCTTTTTTTCCATTAGAACGTTGAGGGCCGCCTGTCACAGAGGCAATTTCTTGTTTGCTCAGTTGGAGCACCCCTCCATGGAATTTCCCCACTCCCATTTTGAGCCCTCTGTTCTTCGATCGGGACACCGGGATACTTGAGGTCTCGAATAATTTCTTCAGGGTTGGGTGATAATTCCCCATATTCTTGGCCTTCGATCAAATAAACAGAGTTCCTCGGAAGATGTGGGGAAACGAGAATTACCTCATCCAACTTCTGTCTTTGTCGTTCCTGTTGTTTTCGGACTAAACCCTCTCTCACCCGCTTCCCCGCCTTGTTCCTTTCAGAATCTCTAATTACCTTTTCACCTTTCCCTAACTTAGCACCCTCTGCAAGCTCGATCACTCGGCCGGCAAGAGCTTTACGTTGTTGAGTGGGTTTCATATCAAGTCCAGGATTTGTAAAGCCAGATAAAAGCTGTGTATGTACTAGCTTATGAAGCAGAGCATCATTCTCTGCATTTGTCCTTTGACTCATGTCAGTACAGAATAAAACTCTAGAATGCCGCCTACCGCTCATCCTCTTCCTCTTGTGCCGTCTTCATTAAAGGCTTTTGCGAAGATATGGCGTCTGAACCTCGAAATTTAGATACCTTGGATGACTATATGGATCTATCAAGTATCGAATTGTCATGGTGGTCAACCAGGACTAACCATGAAAGCCTTCATTTCTGTTTTTGATATCGTCTCAGGCAGAAACTTACTTTCCGAGAACACGATAGTCTTCTCATCAGTAGGATTCAAACTGCCTGCTGTAAATCCATCATCATGTTCAGAATCTGCAATGTGATCAGGAAATAAGGCCCATTAGGATGTCATGTACCTGACTTACCAGGCTCTGAATCCGAGTCACTGATGTTTGTTGATCCCTCAGGTTGTATTCCACTCCACTCTTCTTCTGAGCTCGATTCTTCGTGAGCTCGTCTTGCACGCTTTGGCGAGATATACTCTGGTGTTGCAACTCTTGCTTTCCTTTTTGTAGATTTAACTACATCTGAGAGATTAAATGACTGTAAAAATTCTTGTCCGTGGGTTTCAAGAAGGTTCAAGAGTTTCTCATCATCCGACATGGTTGTCGTCGTTTATAACAAAGTTGATGTGACGGAGTCACAACCTCTTTACTATGTCTCGTCAACGGAAAGGGAAACCAACCTCCTCGAAAGATGTCCCTATGGTGAAGCCCTCTGAGATATCAAAAAAGAAGACCAGAAAACCCTTGATTGAGATCTCAGAGGAAGAGCAACGGAGGCTCGTCAAGGAATCCGGCATTCTGAAGCAGATTCCAAGACCCGGCCAAGTACTGTCTGCAGACGCAGGAGATTTGGAAGACATGACGTTCGGTGAGGAAGTAGGGAATGTACTCTTTCATATTGTCCCTTTGACATTCTTACTGATAATGATGGATATGTGTGTACCATGAAACAATACAAGGGAATCCATTTGCTTATAGAACCTCTCGCAGCTTGATTCATTATCAGTATAACAGGAAGCCTACTTGGAGCAACATCTCAGACCGACTAGTATCTGGTGTTCCCAGTGAGTTCCTCGTTCGGTGCCGTGTCTTGTGCTGGTTCATTTTTGTTCTTCGCAAACAGTCATGGCTATTTTCATTTTCTACAGTGGGCCTGCTCAACTTCTGTACCCCCCAGTCTTCTGATCTGATTGCTAGCATCACGGTATAAGTCCTATAGGACGACACAGATCCTTCTTTTTGTAGTCAGCATCATCTCTGGAAGTCGTCTCATATACCAAATCAACCACTCGAACTGGTTAACAAACATGAAGCAGGTTCGGTGCTGAAATAATCCTTGAAATCTTACCCTGACGGGAGAGTGCTCATCAGTGTCCGCCCTTAGCTACAATTTGGATCTACACTATCTTCATAACCGACCTTGGTCCCGCGTCCCTTGCTTTGCTCACAGTCGGGAGCTTCGTTTGGTGGAAAGACCTCAGAATAATTCTTTGAGTTAGACATTAGCAGCGTGTCATTCTTATCTATGTATAGCAAGATAAATAATCATACAATTGTAACCTGAAGAAAGGTCCCACATTTGCCACATAGCATTTATGCTCACTAGAGTAGCATGATCATCCAGTGATCAGAACCGCAGCAAAAAGTGATAATTTGATTTTTGCTCAATGATACGCCGACCTCTGAGTGTGTGCTTTTATTCAGGGTGGCACCTTGTACGAGCATAGGGAAGACGAGCCATGGCAGTTCCAAAGGTGTAGATCACTATGTTGCATTGTCGAATTGACTGGCTAACAGTTCAACCTTAGCCTGAAGATTCCAAAAGTCAAGTACTGAGCTCTAGAGGGGAAGAGAAGGGTACCAACTCTGAAAGTGATTGACCGGCCTTCGAGTACAGCAGAAAGTACTCTGAGCTGCCACTTCAATGTCTTATTTGGAAATTCTCTAATCTCATTCTTGTGTGTTTTGAGACGATCCTGGAAAGCGCCATACACTCGTAAGTCTCTCGCAAAATAGTAGGACTAAGAAACTATGAGCTTAAAGCTCTAGGATGATTGAATCTCAAACGAACCGGAATTTGTTCTCCTTCGATGTATGTCAATGCAATTGACCAAGCACTCATCATCAACAAATCTCTGTAGAGTATGAGTGAGCTACGTGGGGAGACTTACAAAAAAACTTACACTGTGGCATTAGCAATGCTAAGAGTATTGGGTCAACAGGAAGTCAAGGAAATTTCAATTGTCAAACGCACTAATCCTCGAGGGACGCAATAAAATCTGCCTTCCCTAGCCTCCTTGTGGCAAACGACCGTACTGCCGAACCTGCTAAAGCCACCGGTTGTCCTTCCGTACCTGCATTTAAAGCAAGAGATATAGTCTGAACCTGTGCCCACACCCACTTATCCCCTTCACTCATTATCAGGGTTTGCATAAAAGAGGAAATAAGGTCGCTCTGATGTTGAGCTAGCCCTTCGTCTATCGCAAGTTTCAGGTTGACCCCTGTGTATTTTGAGCTGAGTCTGCGCGAAAGGATGAATATACTGACGTAGGGCCTTCAGCAGTCTTATGGTTGAAGGGCTCTGTAGATCTCCATCCTCAAGGTGGTTGATCCAGCGTGAAAATGTTCCTAGTAGAATAATAGCTACGTCCTTGTGTCCAAGTCGTATGGCGTGAATCAACGGTGTTGTGTTACCCGAATTTCGGAGCAGTAGCTGTACGATGGACAAAATCGTAAATGCAAATGGGAAGCTTTCTCAGTGCACTCACATGAAATGCTTTGTCACGTAGGTGTACGAGGAACGTGATGTCGTGCTGTTCGACTGCCCGCAAAACTTCAAATGGCTGACCTCTCATTGTCACCACTTTGTCGATTTGAATTGTAAGAGAGCAACTCCACCTCAGGTAATTTACTCATGACATCCGCTGAACTAGTTGTTTTGGGTGATGTTGGCTTAAGCAGTCTGCCAAACGCCGATTTCATAGTTGCCGCTGAGACAATTGAGCTCATGCTCAGCTTGCGCTCTCGACTGGGGTCTTCATCAGGTGTTGTATGCTCGGTAACTTCGCCTGATTCAGATGAAGGAGGTGACGAAGGTTCCGGGCTATGCTGCAAGCTCCTCAGATAAGCTTTGGGCGCGTGACCCCGAGCTTCACGCTGTAGTATACCTTTCAAGAATAATAAACGAGTACTACGAGTCAAGGAATGAAAAAACGCACTCATGGTTGGTAACCTTTCAGGTAGGCATAACCCCAATGAAACACGGTTTCTAGAAGGAGCTTGTGAAGGTGAGTCTGAATCCAGCGATAGGCCGAGAGCCAACACAAGTGTGGTATTGTTCATGGTTTGTAAGTCTCAAGCAAATAAATTAAAACCCTAAGTAGCAAAGACATCCCTAGAGAGCGACGGTGAGTCTGTTAGGGCGCGCCGGGACGGGCCGCCGGATCACACAACACAGCTGCAACTGCAGTCGACAGCCAGAAATCAAGTACTGTCGTTCATGATCCCAAATCAAAATAGCTGTTCTTACCCAGGCTCTACAAAGCGTCAAAGAGCATACGACCCTGATGACTCCCCGAAAATAGGGCCTCTCCCAAAAGTCTCGAAGACGAGCTTGGGAGATGCTCACGAAAACCAGAGAGCTTCGCGCCTGGAGGAGGAACTCAAGGAGACGCTACAAATCAAGAACAGTACGTTATGTACTCTGTCAGATGGCGCGTCATCGATCATTGTTTGTGCTCTCAGCAATAGTGCTTTGTTCTCCTGGAAGTAAGCAAATGAAATACCTGCAATGCAGTTTTGAACTGACTTGAACTCTAGTTGCGGTTTCGATAATAACTAGCATCTTACCGTGGATTGTCTACGAGAGAGGTTCTCCCGGTTCTGTGTCTGTAATTGTGATTGAGTTAGTAATCCCATTGCCCTATTTTTCAGATGAACACATGATTTTACAGCGATGCTCTCACAATGCAACAGCTGCAAAAGGTTCTACAACACCGAATTCCCGCTCAATATATATATGCGGTTACGGAAGATGAGGATGATCTGATCAATTTTCGAGTGTATGGAGTAGTGTTTGTCTCCTCCCCGGTATACCTGTTTCCTACCCAAGGATCGAAACAAAAGCTCATAACATCTAGGTGTTTGTAAAGCTTTATTCTGACAAGTTGCTCCTGCTTGATCATATATCCACAATACTCCTTTACTACTCTTCGCTTCTTGGGGATGCGGACTTCCCTAGTTTCGCAATCAATAAAATCGTCGGAGATCTTGCCTCGCATTCACCGCTCACTGCACGGCCTCGTATATTGATTTTTTTGTCAGCTTCTCATCCCGACATATTGTCCATATCCCATGCTCGCCAATTAGGAGCGAAACTCAGTGCCAGCTTGTTGAATTTTACTGATTTCAAAGATACTGCACTCAATGTAACCGAACTGATGAGCCAGAACAAGCCGATGGAGCTTGTAATAGCTTATGTTAAGCATGAACAAATGCAGGAGACCCTCCTATGCCAAAGGCTGCGAGCTTGCGATCCGGGTAACATTTCTCTTGAGCGCCACTTTCGCAAGGCAAGAATGGCCTTGGGGGAATTGGGTTCTTGCGCAGCAGACCTCGTTTTGCGGGAAGTTCTTGAAACCCCTAGTGAAGATCAAGACCACAGCACTTTCGACCAGAGGCCTTCTATACGGGCAAAGGATCTTGTCAAACACTGGCATTTCAGACTGCCGAACCTCGACATGACCTCCCGCGACATGAATGTCAGCCACAAGTTCATTCAATTGATCCACGTGCTAGAATCTTTCAAATGTTTCGGAAGTGATTTTCGAGGGATCATCTTTGGTACGGTTGTCCAGGGCTTAGGTCGTGTCATATTGACTACTGATATCTGGCAGTACAGCGAAGAATTATCTCCCAGCTTTTGGTTGCATTAATCCACAGTTTGATGCCTCGTTTACAGTTTTTGCGCCCTGTCATGTTAGTGAGACACATGTGTTCTTCGGATTACATGTCTCCGGTGAGCTCCTGGTGCTCTTCTTGCACTCCCAAACTGGTTTATCGGCTTTAGGAAAACAGTTTCTACAGGCAGTTCGATTCTGGTCGATGCAATTTGTTGATCGCAACGAAAGCATATGAAGATGTGGCACTTCCTCAAGTATCCGTTGTCATACTGTGAGACTTCTGGTATCCCTTGTTTCTATCGCTGCCATCTGATAAATACCAAGATTTGATGTCTTTGAAAGCCAGTTGTTCCACGCTTTTGCTCGCAGTCACATTTTGGAAAAAGGAGGGCACTTGATCCATATGACTGAAGAGGGTAATAACGCCCATAGACGCGCACTTTCAAAAATCTCTCTCAATATGGAGATGCTCCACTGGAGTACCAATGTCAAGTACGAGTCTCTTTGCATGATCCCGCCGGAACCTCTACATGAAAACGGCGATGCGTATAATTCGGATAGCGAGGATGACCATGACATGGATTTTGTGCAGGACCCTCTGACGGGTGACGGTCTAGGGAAACATCAGGCAACCAGAACGTTATTTCGCTACGTCGATGGTCTAGCTCTATCAAACAGAATTCCAAGGAGCACTGATTTCATCGAATATGTGAGGTCTCAAAGCTCTGGTTGTGTGGAATGGTCCTGCATAGTACGATTGTCTGGTACTCCCATTGATATATTTCCTGGCCCCTGTTGTCCTTCCCGCGGTCTGGCTCGTCGGGAAGCATGTTATCTGGTTTGCCGTCAGCTGCAGCACCTAGGAGAACTTGATTCGTCACTTTTCCCTCATCCACAGGCCCCAGGCGGATTCCTGGGCCGGGATGATGAAATCGAGACTTCAGCTGATCCGAATCATGAACGACCCTATATTCCACTCTCCCCGGACTTCTGGGCAATATCCATTTCTCGGCCGCCTAATCCTAATTTTTTATATCCTTGTATCATCTCGATAACGACTCTTGGATCTGGTGTGGAAAAACACGCACCGATTTGTATCCTTACTCGAATTCCTTTACCTGATCTTCCTCGCCTCCAGCTTTCTCATCTTGGCAATCGACTGGAACTCAATCTCCACAAAGCAGCTCCTATGGAACTAGAGATGAGCCAACTTGAACTAATCCACAGGTTCATGGTCAAATTCTGTCGAATCATTTTGAATAAACCGTTTGAATCTTCCTCTCGACAGAATATGGGTTATTTTCTTTTACCTATGAAACGAACCTGGATTCCACCTTTGGAAACTGATCAGCAACTGTTACATTCTTCATTTGTCACCGACATTGATTGGCATACAGTCTCTCTTGCATCGGAGACTTGGGCCATCCCTTTCGCCAACTTGGTTGATTTGAGCCAGGAATTAGATGATGCTGTAGTTCAGGATCGAGCAGCGGAGTTTACTTACCGATGCGAAATTAATCGTGTCCGGAATGATATGACACCACTCAGCGAAGTAGACGACAAATCGACAGGCTATTCGTTGTTGAAATATGCTGCATTTGCAGCGGACGAACGCTTCGAAAATGGTGGAAAGACACTACTTGAACAGTGCCACCGTCGTAGGAAGACATTTCACGGGCTAATAGAGCCGAATCAACCAATCTTAGAGGTGAAAAGAATTCCTGGCGCGACTAATTGTCTCAATACACGAATCTCTTCCTATAACAAAGCTCCCGAAGAAGTAGTCCAACGTAAGTCACATCTGCTCATGTTGTATAGTATATTGATACTTCTGCTCAGTATTGATTCCTGAGTACAGCCACAAATTGACTATTCCAACAAGGTTTTGACACCATGATGACGATTTTTCCTATTGATGTGCTCATGAATCTATGGTCGCAGTACCTTGCGGATGGGTTATCTTCTTCCTTCAATCATGCGAAGAATCGATGAATTTCTTCTCGTCAAACGACTGAATGCCAAAATCCTCAATCATTGTGTTAGAGATGACCTGCTCGTGATCGCCACTGCATCGCCTCTAGCTTGCAATGAGTACGATTATGAACGATTAGAACTACTGGGTAAGCAAGTTTGCTTTAGTATCTGGCTACCAGTTCTTACCACTCTTAAGGGGATGCCTTCCTAAAGTATCTCTCTAGTCTTTATGTGTATGCTTTGCATCCCTATGATTCCGAAGGAGAACTACACACCTCCCGACAAAGATACATCAGCAATCAACAACTTTGCAGTATCACCAGTCGCATTGGACTCCCGGGCTATATTCAAGTAAAACCGTTTAACTTGAAGTCTTGGATGCCTCCTGGAATGCAACTGGAAGATACTCAAAGGAAGGCAGTTTCTGTAGTCGAGTCGACAGGGTCTACAAATAAAGATCTAGGAAAACGCCCCAGAAACCGAAAGAAGCATCCGAAACAGAACGCCCTTCTGTCAACTATTGCAAGCAAGGTAGTTACCGCGTCATTCTCTCTGTATCTCTGTATATTGGGCTATTGATCATCTTTCCAGACCGTGGCTGATGTTGCAGAAGCCATCTTAGGCGCAGCATGTATCTCCGGCGGACGAGATGCAGCGCTCAGAGCAGCAAAAGCATTGATGATACCATTCACCGAGATAGAAGAGTGGTCTGATCTTGTTCATAGAGACTGTATCCCTCCAGCAAGCAAGAGCCAGCACCTGGATACCTCAATGATCACCGCAATTGAAAACATCATTGGGCATACAATTCAGAAGGCTCATCTTCTTGCCCTAGCGCTGGTAAGTCTTTGTGACTTCAGTGTCGCATACTGATAACAATCTTGTACAGACTCATTCCGCCATTACTACCGTGGATATGAAGAACCATCAACGCCTTGAATTCATTGGAGACGCGGTCTTAGACTATTGTGAGAACCTGCACTTCCTATCGAAGCCAAACTAAAACCTCGCAATGCTGACAGTGGTCGTGCGCCATTTATTTGACGAGAATCAACGTGCATCACCAGGTGATCTCAGTATATTGAAGGTGTGTGTAGCTCGTTCACGAACAATGAACTCAAAAGCTCATTGCATGAAGAGCATGATGGTGTCGAATTCAACTCTCGCTGCTATCTGCGTTTGGTCGGGATTGCACAGATTTATCTATAGTACACAACAGATCGGACAAACTATACGAAATTATGAAAGAGCATTGCTCGCACAGCAGACAGCAGTGCTGTCCAGGGTGCACAAAGAAAGCAGATCAATGGTCCAATGTTGGAAAGATCTTGATGCCCCCAAGGTGTGCAGAATTAGTGAATGTTCCAACATTTGTTGATCTTCCGCCAGGCACTTTCAGATGTAGTAGAATCTATAATCGGGGCTGTCTTGATTTCAGACAACTTTTCTCAGATTGGTGTCGATGCCATATTCACCACTCTACTCCTGCCCTTCTACAAGAAATACATTCTCCTCTAGTAGCCCATGAGATATCGGACGGCCTTTTATTGAACGATTGAAGCCTTTTGTTGATCTGTCCTAATTAGCTATCAAACATGGTTGGGTAGGATGATCTACAAACACGGAACTAGCTGAAGAACGAGAGAATCTATATTGCATGAGCGACAGAGGTGGACTCTGAGAATAAATCGTCAGGGAAAACTCCGTCTCATGCTTTCATTTCAATTTCCAGAAGCACCAGCAGACTTTTTCCTGCAAAACCACCGATCAGCGATTGAACGAGACGTGCAATTAATCACACATACAATTGCCACCAGGAAGCAACAAAAGGAATAGAGAATCCGGTAATGAGATATGCGGCAACCTTAAGCCCAAAAATACCCTTGTTTTGACTGGTAGGGAAATCAAAGGGCAAATGCTGGAAAAGTGTCAATGGTCCTGCGCGCAAGGCAGGAGAGAATACAATACGCACGTGGTAATGGCCATGGACATCACGAACTGGAGAAGTAGTATGCAGAGCTCTTATACGAACAATGCTTTGACGAGCCGAGGCACGAGTAAGGAGGGTCAACGACATAACCAGATGAGATTAATTGTTGTTACAGTTCTTGTCACATGGAGTTTTCAATACTCCCACACTCGTTGACTAGTGATCCAGAATTAGTACAGGTCATGTTATAATTACCATCTATTGAAAATCCTGTCCTAAAAAGGTATGACACCCCATCAGGGTTATTGGAATCGAGTTGCGTGTTACCCACCATTTTCGTTCTGACCAATCACGTCCCCAAATTTATAAGCTACCACGAGAGTGGCATCAGCTGAGAATTTTTCCATTGAGCCTGGTGCGAATTTCCCGCGAGGGGGGCTTTGGGCGATTTTTGTAGAAACAATGCACTCCACAAATTATCGCGATGTATTTATCACGGCCCTGGGATGCCACTACCCCTTGATGTCAGCGGAGCTATTCCTTGATAAGTCACATTGTTGGAAGAGGCTAATGAGCAGCATGACAGTGGCCATAGCATAGTCATCTGATGTGTTGAAGGAAGACCACACGGGGACACCTGAGAGAACGAAGTATGTAGGCAGGTGAAATCCCAAAAGTGGGAGATCTGCTTGGTCTGTAATCTTGAAATTTTCTTATCAAATTAAAACCTTTAATTGTGGACAACAAGTATCTACAACCCACTCTTTGTACAGACTTATAAGTAATGCAGTATGAACGTCCGGATGTTATGTCAGGGTGTCTAGAACATCGAGAGGCATTCTTTCCATACAATTATGATAAGCAGATTCACTAAATGAAAAAGGGGGACCTGGGTGAAGATTCCTTGTTCTCTTGCAAATTCTTTTTCCTATGTGATCCTTGTGTTCCATTTTTACTTGGTTCTGTACCCGGTTCTGATGTCAATGCATCATTCCATAGAAATGGAATCGACTCCAGTAATGTGAATCTGAAGATTTTTGAGTCTTCACGTGTCGTTGGATATCCATCTTGTCCTATTCCTCCATACTCATTAACTCAGTAAAGTTGGGTATGAATTCCGTAAA
>Ga0153993_100068_pt1 | contig 31841 bp, 45 predicted proteins | sample TSNC077MetaG_FD_104706 | JGI IMG/M metagenome (GOLD analysis project Ga0153993, IMG submission 104706) | Attine ant fungus gardens microbial communities from North Carolina, USA - TSNC077 MetaG | ecosystem: Host-associated > Fungi > Mycelium > Unclassified | place: USA: North Carolina, Lumber...
ACTCACCTGACGATACCCTAATCTTTGCTGAATCAGAATATGTGTATTAGCATTCAATGTAATTTGTCCCTCTCTGAGGGAAAACAGGTAACTAATCGGGGAGGCTTCCCTACGCAGGTATAAGCGCTGATCAGGTTCAAGCGGTATAATCTCAATCCTCGTATGTCCAATTCTTTCAATGCCATGACCACAAAGCAAGACTCATGCATCGTGAAGCAATCTTTGAAAGAGGTACAAGACAGGGACGAGGATACCCGCAGCCATCCATTGGAACAGTCACCAACCATGGACATTACCAAAAATCATCGCAAGTTCGCGTATAAGATTCCTCCCTGATTGTCAACCGAACATGCGTTCACCAATTGTAGTTCGTCATCGTCAACGACAACGACTCCTTCGTGATCACTTTTGTCATCAGGCATAATGGGTAGGAGAGGATACAGGTGGTAGGTAAGAGAAACACTATATATGTGGGAAGGCGATGCCTGGGAAAAGATAGCCAATATGGTGCCTGGTGGCACATGGCAGTCGTCAAGGCAATCGATGTATCAGGGAATACCAAAGCGCTGCCACAAGTCTTTATGAGAATCATACACCTAGTCAAAATGTATACATACCGGTTTGAGGGCTCGGATGAGTAACCAGTCTTCATTGGAGACATCTTGCCTGAAGTTGTTCTGTTATTGTACGAACAATCAGAACCGGTGGGGTCAGTGGAGCACAGTCTGCCCTACCTTGAGAACGTCGATACTTTGACGAGTAATATGGCTTAGAATCTCGTCCTTGTCATCAAAATGGCGGCCGAACATCTTGGCTGATTGGTAGACTGCGTGTTCGATCTTCACAGCAACTCCACCACCAGCTTGCGATTTCTTAACAACCTTATAATCAAATTAATCAATAGTGAACAGCTATCAGATTGCAGAGTTCACCTCGTGAGTCTTGTGATTTATTTCAAGAGATGTTCTGTATCATGTTGGGGGATAAAGGGAAGGGAAGAAAAGCTATGATCTTACATCTTGCCAAGGTCAATTATCTCCTTCTGTCCATTCGTTGGATTTATCTTAACCACCGCCAGAGGTGTGCCAACACGTAGGCTGCCATCGAGGATATCAACACCCACAATGATGGGATCTCGTTTGCAGAACGTTGCGATGATCTTCAATCGACAAGGCCAGATAGCTTGGGGTGCAGCATCACGACGTTTGGCTTCAACAATCTCCTGATTGTATGCCGTGAAAGAATCAAAGAGATGGTAAATGATATCGGCTGGTGGATGAAACAGCATCAGTTACAAACATATTGCATTCATCACCCATTGACCTTTGAACAAGCGGATACCCATTTCTTCGGCTAATCGCTCTGCATCCCTATCAATGGAGACATCAAAACAGAGAATGCAAGCTAGTTCTCTGGCCTTCTCCAACATTGTTGCTGCACGCATCACATCGCGTTTGTGGACAGGTCCAATATTTATACCAGACACAGGAATCTTGCTGACCTTCAAAAAATCAAGCAAAGCTTCCAGTGACCCAAGAGTAGAAGCTTGGACACAAACACCACGGCCAGACTTATCAATACTGTTTAGTAATGATGTCAAATCAGACATCACCTCGTCTTTGAGATCATCTTCATCGTCATCAGGCCCAACAACGAGCAACCGCGAGCCAGCAATCGCCTTCTCTAGATCAGGAGCCACAATCTTGACACCTAAAGCTGCTTTGACTTCTTTGTGATGGACGTATGCAGACTAGGATAAGTAAGACCGAAGTGGCTTATCAGACATGTGCCAAAGTCCTCACCTTGATTCGAAGTTCCCTCAAGGGCTGCGGCGTAAGGAGTGCCCTGATCTGGGTGACAATTGGTCCGTTGAGTCCACAAACCACGATTTTCTCGCCCTCGTGAAGGATGCCATTGGATATGACGACATCGATAGTGGTGCCCAAACCTTCAATGACTTTGACTTCGAGGACAGTACACTCCAATTCTGAGAGGTACATGAGCCGATCACTCATGCGCTGCTGCGTGAGATTAACAAGTAGCATAATCATATCTGGGACTCCCTCCCCCGTTATAGCAGATGTAGGCACCAGAGAGACATTGCGAGCAAAATTCTTGTTCTCATAATAGAGACAGGCATTGAGACCCTCCTCTGCAAAAGCAAGAATTGTTTTCGCCACGCGATCCTCGAATTCCCTTTGAATTTGCCGTGTCTGCTTGGCTAGAGAATCACGGAAGGCATTATCAGGTGTCGCTTGCCAACTGTACATTCTGTCAATCTAGAAATTTGAGTGATCAGGTGGATAGAGTTCTAGACTTCAAGGAAGATACGCACTTTGTTCAACGCCACAATAAAGGGCGTCTTGCGATCACGGAGCAAACGCAGAGACTCCAGGGTTTGGGCTTCGAGGCCGTGCATGATATCAACGACAAGGATAGCGATGTTGCATAGGGAGCTGCCACGAGAACGCAGATTCGTGAACGACTCGTGTCCGGGGGTATCAATAACCAGTAGACCAGGTATCTTGTATTCCTGTGTACCTTCCTATTGAAAAAGTAAGTTGATCGATGCTTGGACCTGAGTTCCTGTTCCCGAACCTTATTCATTACGACAGTTTTTTGCTTGATAGCCTCGACAGGGAAGTATGTTGCACCGATCTGTTGGGTAATACCACCAGCTTCTCCTTCTTGTACATTGGTTTGACGGATCTGGGAGAGTATGAGCTACAAAAATGGCTACTGTAAGAGACAGGACAGACCTTGTCTAGTAACTTCGTCTTGCCAGTATCGACGTGACCAAGGATACAGCAGATCGGGCTGCGAAGGTTGTCTTTGCTGCGTGCAGCAAGTGCTGCTTCATGTGCTTTTGCACGCCGCTCAGCAGCCTCTGCTTTCCTCTGAGCAGCCATTTTTTGGGTGGTCGTAAGCTCTTCGTCAGAAGAATCGTCATTGGAATCCTCTTCCTCCTCTTCCTCCTCCTCCTCCTCTTCTTCCTCCTCCGACGAATCTTCTTTATCATCTAAATCAGACGTCGCTTCGTCTTTTAAGACAGTTATTGCAACAATCTCTGCTGAGGAGGCCTCAGCTTCATTTCCAGGTGCCTCACCAGGAGTGGTGGATTTTGATCCAGATCTGCCATTTAGAGTCTGCTCCTTGGTTGGCACAGGTTTAGCTACGTAGTAGGGGGCATTAAATAAGGGCTCTGATGTGGATGGCCTACTCTTACCTATGGCCACAGGCGGTGCCGGTGCTGATGAAACATTCTCCTCGTCAGATGAGACATCCCACGAGTCTTTCACATCTGGAGTAACGGTCTTTTCTTCATCGCTTGAAGCATCCCAAGAATTTGTTACCACACCCTGAGCCTCTTTCTCCACCACCGAGCTTTCTACCAAATTTAAATTCGACCTTTTCTCGTCTCCGGACTGAGGCGCTTCGATGGGCTGAGAAGTAGGCTCCGGTGTCTGTGATCTTGATTCCGGTGTAAGGGATGCATCTTTTTGACCGACAGGTTTCTTCTTCCGGCTACCATAAACAACTTTTTTAGGGGCACCACTACCTGAAGTCGGCTGTAAACCTTCGATTTGGACTCCAGAAGCCAAAAGAGCTTGTTTCCGGAGCTCTGCATTCCTTTGTTCCTCTTTTTGTTTCTTGGTCAGAAGACGACCCTCTTTCCTCGCGAGTTCACGTTTGGCCTGAAATAACTTTAAACAACCTTCATTAACATCAGTAATCAACATTTGTTACCTTCTCTTTCTCCTTCCTCCGTTGTTTTTCTTCTTCTCTTTTACGAGCTTCTTCCTCAGCTTTCCTTTCCTCTTCCTCGATTCGCTTTCTCTCCTCTTCCTCGCGCCGTCGAGCCTCCTCCTCCAAACGTTTATTTTCTTCAAGCCTCGCCCTCAGGGCATCAATGGCACTCTTCTTCTTCCCTGTAGGTGGTGCTGGTGCCGGAGTCGGCTCCTCGTCCTTCTTTACTTTTTTCTTCTTTTTCTTCTTGTCTTTCGATGTTGCACCAACTTCTTGCTTCTCGTCGTCCTCATCATTCACTTCATCCTTCGACTCCTGATGTTCTGCGGGTATAGGCGGAGCAGGCTCGGCCAAGGTTGTTGAGTTGTTGTCGTTTGCCGCCGCCGCTTTTTTTGCTGCAGCCTGAGCTTTCTTTTTTGCCTAAGAAAAGAAGGCATTGAATCGTTTGTAATGTGCCAGGGACTTGCCAGACCTTCTCGCGCTCCTTCTTGAGTTTTTCTTTCTCCTTTTTGGACAAAATCTTTGGATCAGAATCCTGGAGTTCCTCCTGTACAGTGGCCGTCATCTGCAATTCCTCTGCAAAAAAGATCAAGTATGTGCAGAGATTAGACAAAAATCTCATAGAACTCAATCAAAACGACACACCAGCCGGATGAGCGACCTCTTCTACAAGTGCTTCCCCTTTCTTTTTCCCTTGCTTTATCGCTTCCACAGACCTCGATCCTTCGTCAGAGAGATCTTCTGCAACAACTTCAATCGCATGTTTCGAAGTAACTGGGACACTTTCAACGGATAGATCCGGTGCGCTGGTTTTGACTTTCTTTTTGTCTTTCTTGTCCTTCTTTCTAGTGTGGTTAGCCTTCAAGAGAGACTATCGATCGAAATGAGCACATTTGAAGGGCCGATTGACATTATTTCACGTGCCATAAGTCCTCCACCATCTCCATCATCCTCGAATACCGTAGCATCTGGATCAGTTAATGCTGAGAATGCTGAAAAGTCATTTTGTGGTTTCTGTAACGAGCTGCCTTCGGTATCTGAAATATTCATTGAAGTAGCCATGCTTGATTCTACGGCCTCGCCGGCCTTCTCCCTGGAGTGAATGATGAACGATGACCCTCGATTGGATTGACAGTATACTGACCAATAGTCATCGTCATTCTTTTTCCCCTTCTTTCCTTTGTTCTTTGGGGCCATATGAAGTAATTTCTGAAAATGTACTTGACAGACAAATTAGAACCCAACGAGACTACAGTAGTATAGTAAGAGGATAGTAAGCAGATCACATCTATCACATCACGCATGGGCGGCTTCTCGGCCCGAATACTTACTTCATCACTTCTCCAGAAGATGGGACTCCTGACAATTATTAGGAAAAACAGACAAAAGGAAAAGGAGATGAGATTTTTGTTTTTGTAAGCATTTATTATCTCATATACCTATCATTAACCCTATATCTCTTAGAGGTCTTGATAATGCAGGGAAAACCACGATCCTCAAGAAGCTCAATGGCGAGGACATCATGAGTGTTAGCCCAACTCTTGGCTTCAATATCAAAACTTTTGCCTATACAAAGTGAGTTTCGAGCGGCTTCTCTGCCGCAACTTCCTTGACTCTGTTGTTAGGTATACCCTTAATATATGTAAGATCGCATCTTTGCCGCCCAGAGTTCCTCCTTGCCACTTCTTGGGGACAACCGTAAGACAACCGTAACTGAACGCTCAGCCTTCTTCAGGGGATGTTGGTGGTCAGCGGACACTTCGACCATACTGGCGCAACTATTTTGAGCAAACTGATGCACTCGTGTGGGTCATCGACTCGAGCGATAAGATGAGAATGCGCGATTGTAGAGATGAATTGCGTAGCCTTTTGACAGAAGATGTGAGAGTCCTACATCCTCTTCTTACACTCTGGCTCTTGAGCCACCAACTCATATCAATAATCACACCTCCTCAACAGCGACTAGCGGGAGCCTCTTTGCTTGTATTTGCTAACAAACAGGATTTGCAAGGATCAATGACAGACGCAGACATCCGTCAAGTAAGCCCATAGAAATTCTCTGCATCCCTGCTCTTTGACGAGCCAGCGTTGTGCCATTCAAACTGCGTTATATCCTATAGGCTCTTGAACTGGACACTATTAAATCCCACAATTGGAGAATCTTGCCTTGCAGTGCGATTACCGGAGAGAACCTGGTGTCTGGTCTAGATTGGGTTGTTAAAGATGTTGCAAGCCGACTATACTATAGTTCCATCTCTACACAATATAGCGATCAGACAGCACCCGGAATCACTGTGGCTTAATACGAGTCGACCGCATCTTTACGCTCTTTTAGGCTCCTCAGCTAAGCTAGGAGGTTTAAGTTCCTGGACTCCGAGAAGTGGCCGCTTATTTTTTCTTCGTTCTTCCGTTAAAGTTGGTTCTCAGCTTGCTTATCTGAACCCTTGAACAGTAGAACACCAGACAACGTAAGCGACACCTCGCGATTCATCCCCGCGAAAGGTTGATTGTTTGGGGAATTCAAGTGATGGACGCGGAATAGGGAGTTCCGTCAAGATCCAAGAGTCTCTGGAGTTGAAGTGATTGTTCTTAAAGTAGGATAAAATACATATTTCCCCTGTGTTTAGTCCTCTTCGTGACGCTGATTCTCCGAACAATAGCAACTGCAATTGAAACCGATGTAGGTACGGAACGTCTGTGCATGATTTTCAATTCACTGAGCTCGAACCCTTTAATTAGTCGTTGAACCAGTTCAATAGAGAGAATACCTCCCTCGACCCAGACCCGGCAAGATTCTGATCGAGGAATTTCCGAGTTTCTGAGTCACTTGTAGTTCAGCTGCATTATGAAATTGGTCGATAATTGCCGGATATTTACAACATCTGTCGTTGTCTTTTGTTCCACTGTTCATGCTGTGTCCGTGATCAAAGCCTCACGAGATCTCATCTCAGAGCGACAGTAATCATCGTTTCCATGTTGGGGCCAAACGCAATGGCTAGACTCATACAGGTGTTCAAAGGCCGAAATCTCATGGTCTAACGCTTATTTGGATCGACTGTAATCCCCAATAATGAACATGAACTTCACTCAGCCCCTATGTAGTAAATCACCAATGCCCAGGCAGTGGTTCGGGGTAGTACACCAAACTCATCCACGAACCAATAAGTCCACTTAGAGTCGGATCTCGTTTACGTTTATTGAGCTCTCGAACACGATAACCAAGTTTGTGGCCATCAAGAGACAAACACGAACACAGGCATTCTGAATTCACATAATTCACATTCATCAGTTTTATGTCTATGTCATAAGCGTTATTGCCAGGAGCGACACATGAGCTCAATTCCACTAGAAGGAATACTTTGCGGATGTGGATATCGAGTCGTAACGCTTAAGGGCACGCGCTCGATCATTAGCGGACAAGTTAAATCGACCAATCCGGGTTGTGACAGTGATAGACCGGTCAATTTTTCAATAGACTTCCTTTCAATGTTAAAGCTCTATCAGTAAACTGGTAGTCGATGAGATGGCTTACATCGCTGAAATCCCCTCTTTAAGCCATGAAGGGTCGCTGGTTGCCTTGTATCTCAGTTTAATGTTCCGAGGATCCGATATCTAACTATGGCGATAAACATCAAGCACCTTCTAGTCTATTACAGACACTGTCTGTTAAAATTAGGGCTACTATCTTACTTTATTTGCTTATTCGAAACATTCTATAAAAACGGCTTAACGATGAGATTGATCTACTAGCAGCTTCCTCGGATAGCTTCCATTGGAGTTTGACTTACTTTCAAGAGCTGTAACCTGCTCTACTTTCTTGGGCTCTCGGCGGGATAGTGGCAATTGGAACGAATGACAAACGGACAGAATGTGCCAGTAGAAGGTGAAATGATTAACTCAACGTTTCGGAACGCAAGCGAACAGTAATCAGAATGAACGTAAAGTATATTCAAAACCAGTGTCCGTCTTCACCCTATTAGAAGAACAGGGCCTCGCACAGTGTATAGTTGTTGGTGGGCAATTGTTAATATGTTAGTACCTCATCCGACGAAGTTACTCCTCAGACGAAGTCTCTCAGATAAAGCACACCAGGTGACGATTTCTGTACATTGCTGCATATTGCAAGGAGACGGGCGACTCCGAGGCTTGGCAGGCATCAGCTTCAACATTTGGTAGAGTTGGTGTTCACACACCGACATTTACTCGCGTCTCAGACCTCTCATAGTATATACCTCAAGGATGTTTCTAGATATTCGATCCGAGCAACGGAGGATGTTGTCATTATAGATCATGTCCGTGACTATCGTTTTCTGCATCGAATAGTTGTCAAGTGATTAGACCGCTATTTCTCAGGAAGAAGGCTTCAGGCTTCAAGTGATAGGGTCTAAGGTATGATATCATTCAACCGAATTGTCAAAAGCCACGAGGGAAGCAATTGATGATGGTGTATCCCAGAAGGACATGATGGGTTAATCAATGATTAGCGACGGCTAGAAAATGCATGTCTGTGCTTATTCCCGTGGCTTCCACTTAGATATAAGCCGTTTTAGACATCATTTTATCATTGTATGTATAGCGGTTTTGATAGGAAGGTGAACGGTGACACTTCTCCATCAGACGAAACAGAATTGATATTGTCTCAGTCTTCGAAAACCGAGGGACTAGCGGAATTTCCGGGTTCTGTGCAAAGATAGAGAGAAAGTTACAACCTACTCAACGGTCCTACCGAGCACTAGTTGAGGGTTGCCGGCTGAAGGCTGCCGTTTGGGCCTTGAGTTTGATATTCCCCAGACTAGTCGCCTCTTGAGGGAGGAATCGGGATATTGGCAAGCCGGGCTAGTCACTAGATGATTTTCAGTGAAAGCCAAATTACAAACAACAGGTTGCGATGGTTTGATACCTAAGGACACCTCGGTAACCGGTCGATCATACTCCCAGTGAAGAGCCAACAAATGAATACAGGACCGAGTAAACCGTCACGCAGATGTATTGGGGAACAGGATTCAGTCCATCAGATGGACGAAAACCCTGACAGAGACGAGTTTGAGAGAGGATTGTCACTCTCATATGTGGGTCCACATACGATTAGTTTCAGCTCTCGGATTGCAGCTGGCCAGATATTGCCTGTCCGGTGAACGAGAGGGCTGGGATATACGGTTGGAATTTGGTTCGTCACAACGGATCACTACATCTTATGGTCTGGGTAGGCCATAAAGAGAAGATTATGCTGGTAACAAGCATAGATGGAGGAAAGCATATATTACAAAATGACATGTTGAAATTCTGAGGATACGGCCACAAAATTGGCGACGGGAGTTCAAAAAAATTACAGATAGTCTCAAGGACATGAAACGAAAGGGGGGTCAAAAGTCGTTTTGGGGGAACTTCGAGAGAGCAGACTCTGCAAAAGTACAACGTTATTTCTGGAATAGAAGATCCCAATTTGAAGAGGCAGTCAAAAGGTTATCGAGATGAAGAGTAGTCGCCAATTGGGATCAGATTCCGCTGGAGATATTTTGATCAGGATTCGGAACCCGGAATGAAATCCTTGGATTCCAATGTCGATTGCACTTAGGATCCTGTATGGTTTGAACCAATATCAGTAATTGTGCCTAGCCAGCTGATGGAGTTAACTTGACTTAGAAAAGTCGGGATGACGAGAGTAGCGGTATGGAGAATGGAGAAGGTTGGTTGTGAATTTCCAGAAATCACAAGTTGTATTGATCGTTGCAGTGATCGAGTGCCCCGATGAAGGAACATGTACTGATGAGTTTCGTGTGAGAACAATGCATCTTTGCCAGTGCGATTCATCTGGCTGCGATGCATCTCTCGCGAATCCTTCCATGCAGAGCTGTTGGCAATACCTTGACAGATTCGTGCACAGATTGGGAAATCTGCCGATCTCAATGCTCGTACGCCCGACGCATATAAAGTCCTCTCCTTGTCCTCGTTCTCAACCAGCCAACCTCTCCTCTTCCATTTCTTTCTCAGAATGTCTACTTCGCTCCAGCAATCCTGCGTCCAATTCCCCACTCCCTCTAAAGCTCTCCAGCCAAGCTCGTTCTTCTCCCTCTCAAACCTCAGTCCAAAATCATGGCTTGTCGCTCTCGGTATGCATTCCTAGTACGTAGCGCACTGATCAAAACTTGACTTTGCCTACTCTAGCTCGGAGCTCAATAGTGGCTGTTCTCGACGACGCGATAAACGTGGGCCACCTCACAATCTCCGATTCAGAAGGGACATACTATTATGGTAACTACCAAAAGGGATGTAATGACGTCCATATCAAAATTACAAATGGCAATTTCTGGCTACGCATACTACTGCAAGTATTCAGCATTTTACTATGTTACGATTTCTTTGCTTACGACCAGATACAGATCAGGAGACTTGGGCTGTATGTCCCTGCTTCCCTTCACATCTCGGATTCATCTAACCTGAGTTTCATGTTGGCAGTCAGCGAGGCATATATGATCGGCGACGTTGAAGTATCATCTCTCAAAGGCGCCATGAATGTAAGTCCTATTGACGACGTACTATTATGGGACTGATTTCTTTTTCTTTGTAGCTTTGGCTCGACAATCAGTCAGGAATGGAGGAGACCCTCTCATCTACGATCGCAAAGGTTTCTTCTGCTATTTCTGGCCTTTACAACAGTTTCCTTGGCCAAACTCGCTCTCAGGCAAGGCTTAACGCCATCGCCAGTTATGACCAGTCAAATGAATTGTTTAAGGTAATTATTCTCGTGTTTCATTAATACCTTGCTTGGGCCTCACCTTTTCCAGGCTTTCCTCAGTAAGGAGATGATGTACTCTTGTGCGCTTTGGTCCGAAGCAGAGGGAGGTCTGCGTGGTGACCTTGAAGATGGTCCTACCCCAGGAGATTTGGAGGCAGCTCAGCTGCGCAAAATCCATCACGTTTTACAGAAGGCACGGGTCAAGCCTGGTCACCGCATCCTTGAATTCGGAAGTGGTTGGGGTGGTCTAGCAATTGAGGTCATTTTTCCCTTTTCTTCCAGGCTTGAAAAAATATTGACTACTCACACAGGCTGTCCGCAGCTATGGATGCGAAGTTGATACGTTGACACTCTCTGTCGAACAAAAGACCCTTGCGGAGAAGCGAATCAAGGCGGCAGGTTTTGAGGACCGCATTCGCGTACACCTTCTCGATTACAGAGAAATACCTGAAGACTTCGAGAAAGCATTTGACGCCTTTATATCAATAGAGATGATCGAGGTTAGCAAGCTTGAAGTTTCAGCCCTGACGTCTGCTGACGGGGAGCGGTTTAGCACGTCGGCCCCAAGTATTATAACACTTACTTCAAGTTAGTTGACTTTGCTCTTAAGTCTAAAGATGCCGCAGCCGTTGTTACATCTACAACGTTTCCAGAGTCGAGATATACTGATTATCAGTACGTACTCTCGAAAAGCACTCTGAGACACCAATGCTAACACGCTGCACCCCTTCTTAGGGCCGAGGACTTCATGCGCCGCTATATGTGGCCCAACTCTTCTCTACCGAGCGCGACTGCCCTCATCACTGCTATGAATACCGGCTCGCAGGGTCGTTTCACTCTTGAAGGCGTCGAGAACCATGCTGCTCGTAAGCATCGAGGCATATTTTGTCCCACTCATCTTTTGACTGATGTTTGATGCTCAGATTATCCCCGTACTCTTCGTGAATGGGGCCGTCGTCTCGAAGACAACCTCACTCAGGACCTTATTGTCAAGGATTACCCAGCGTTAAGTTCTCGTGCAGACTACGAAGTATTCAAACGCAAATGGCAATATCTCTTTGCTTACGCTGGTGCCGGCTTCGCAAAAGGCTACATTACATGTCATATGTTCACATTCATTCGCCAAGTGAGTCTTGTCGATGACTGAACTTCCGAGTGATTCATCAGTAACCTCATTATATTTCAGAATGACAACCCAGAGCTCTGCGATTGAAACGGTTTTTAATGATATGGATTCTTTTCTGTGGAATGGAATGATACCCTTTATATGTTTTGCAGGTCACTCTATCCTTATTCCGCTGTCCTATTCGTCACTGCTGCATTTTACCCTCACCTTTGGAACCAATTCTCTAGACGTCCTAGTCCATTCATAGATTTTTATTGGAGCCCGGGCTCCTCTTCTGACTTGGAAGGAACCACGTATTCAACGACAGCAATTACTATTTCATCATTATTGCTATTTCCTTTTGTTTTGCTTAAATAGGATCTCGCACTGTATCATTAGGCACCACGATATATTTTTAATACTTACCTGATCAGGTCTTTTTGAGTGTCGCCCTAAGCTTTGGGCTGGGGCTGTCTGTGTTGCAAATATCTCGATGAGCAATATTCAACAAAGTATGTCATCGCTTACTCCTATGTCTATCTAAAATGCTATGCTTTCAATCAAGTTGGTTGGTAAAACCATCTCTTTCTTGAACACATGTGATATAAGCCTAGCCTTAAGATACTCATCGACTTCCACTCCATTCCAGTACAATCACACCGGAACAATCTGAATAATCTTATCCAACGAACGAACACCTGTTGAAATTGTTGAGTGTAGAGATTTGGAAAAAGAGGGGCTCAAGCGAATACTTGTTGCAAACACGCAACCAAAACTAGTCAAAACAGGCAACTTGGTAATGCTGGAGGAACACATGTCATCAGGGGGTGTTGGGTATGACACAAAGTACTGACTCTACAGGTAGTCATCACAAGGAATCTTGCTACCCACAGATATGTACATTATGCAACACAAAGATTCATATAGAGAGTATAATCTATGTATGTACAACATAGCAAGCTGTATCAACTGTAAAAGATGACTACACCTAGTGTGCATCAGGGTGGTCCAATGTACCTAGTGTGGGGCAGTTCACTCGATCCATTCCAACAAGTCTTTCGGAGTTACTTGATGCATCCCACATAATCATTCCTCTACTCCAACCATTCTCCCGGAATGATTCTGTTCCATTGGAAAGCCAGCGGGTATCCTGATGTCAAGTTGTCACCTAATTTGGGATATCAAGTCACCTGACAGGCTGGTGCCACTAGAACACCGCTATTGCAGCTATGAGCTTTTCAGTTCAGATTGCAATTAGATAGGTCCTAATTGTTAGAATATCAAATATTACACTCAAACTAGTCTATTGTTTCATGTCTTGATGTCCCTCTTAATACAGATAAATAGTAGCTGTTGAGATGAGTTTTTCCCTCCCATATTGCATTGCTTGTCCATAACTCAATACCTACTTCTGTAACAGCAGGTATGAAAAAAAAAGAGAACTACCAGGACTATTGTATTCAATTCTGGAGCCCATTAACGAAGTTATAGCCTGGATCCTGTGTGGCTTTGAGACTGCATTATCTCAGTGATTTGGCTCTACTGCCAAATTGAATTAATAAACATAAATTTCTGTTAAAATGCATCCCTAGTGGGTGCATAGTTATTTGATAAGATAATCATTGAAGGAGGCGATCGAATGTACGACAATATACATCAGCATCTTCAAAACAAGGAACAACAGTCATGACAAAGCTGGACCCTGAAAGTGACTAACACATTGAAACATCATGACATACCAGGCAAGAAGAATCATCGATGGTGTTTCAATGACGTCTTCATTACAGCACTTGATGCTACATGTTGCAACGCTGCAAAGATGTGTTGAAAAATGTGTTTGACACTACTATAGCACCAAAAGACGGATGCTTGCGGATTGATGGCAGGATCAGCTCAGGATCGCATACAAAGTTCATCTCAATCCCAAGGGATCCTGCTATATCTGGTCTATCGTATGCGCATTAGATGCCAATGTCACAAGCTCTTGATCTATCGACTTATCTCAAGTGGGAAAACTTACGAAAACACGACAAGTTCTAGTTTAGAGAAGCCTCTGCTCAGCCGAATCGCTGCCACGAACCCTCTCTCGGTCTAGATATATCAGAGGTCATCAGCGTCCGAAAAAAGCACAGCCCAAGGTTTCCACATGGAAGAGAACGATAGTGGCTCAGAAGTTGGCCAATGATGCTATGCAGAAGATAAGTTGATCGACTTCCGCATCGATGGGAACGCACAGGAGGAAACTCAGTCTTAGCCGTTACATCATTCGATAAACATAATGTTTCCAAAAAAATTCAGCTCGAGGAAATATATCTGCAGAAGCGTCTCGTGAGAAAAGACAGCGACAAATCTCTCCCCTCTCCCACTACGCATTGGTCATTTACGATTCTCAAAAGCTAAACTATAATCAGCTTCTGGTAAAAAAGTGAATTAAACAAGGGGAAGGAGCACTTCCGAAAAAAAGGCTATAAGGTGATACAGCCGTTTCACACATACATTCACACACTACTCCCGAAAAGTAAAACCGGAATAGGAATAGTTGACGGAGGAAATCTTTTGAGAGTGATTGATTAATTTAATGCAGGCAAGAGAGAAAGAGAGAGAGAAAATGACTCATGACAGAACCTTCCATCTCATTTTAAAACAAAGGAAAAACTTTATCGAGAGGCGCATTTCCGCCGAACAAATGAAACGTTTGATATATGGAGCAAAGTGGGGGAAAGTGGAGGGAGGGAGTAAGGGGAAAATAAAAATTGACATCTGTCTTGATTAGAATTATGTCCTCTTCTCTCACACAAGGCTGTCAATCGTTCATTTCATTTCTGATATCAAGCTCGATGGGCTGCAATAAAAAAAGAGAAACTTCCATTCATTCTATCAATCAATCAACTGCTCATACTTACACATATGCTCTCTCACACATGTCAAGATCCCCGGAAAGTGGGGATGAAGGAATCTGACCAGATGCTCCAAGAAGTTCGAGCCTCTTCTGATGACAAGGAGTGAGACATAGTGATGATATTTCCTTCTAAATTCTATGTATGGAATAGAACATGTAACATCGTTTTCTAGCCCATGATTGATGTAACCTCCATCAAGGTGCTAAGGCCCATACATTCGTCTCATCCAAAGGTATATATTTATGTCAATCATACCATGCGATAAGATGTAAAATAGTATAGTAGTCTACCGGAGTTAAGACACGAACATGCATATAGATGGCAAAACAAACAAGAAAAGTCCCCATATAGTGTAATGCAGATCTCCAACAACTAATTATCTATTTATATATGACAGAGATATTTATATATGACACAGAAAAAAAAGAAAAAAGATCAATTAAGCGGCTGATAACGGTAATCCTGCCGGATCCAGTTTAGTCGTCCATGATACAAGTTCCTTTAGATGTGTTGCAGCTAAAGCATACGAATTCGATGCCGTAAACAACGTAAACGAGTTCACCTTCTAGTGTGTGTGTGTGAGTGTGTGTGTAGTCAAAAATCACAGCCACCCAAAAAAAAGGAAAACGCAGAAGATGAATCACTTGACAGAAAAAGAAAAAGAAAAAAAGAATCACACTCACTCCAAGTAGAGATTCCTTGAGAGGATCACTCTCAACATTGACACCAAAAAGACTAATGACACCCAACTCTTCCACCTCGTTGGAATGGGCGTACATGTGTAGATACGGTCTTGACGAAAATTATCATCGTCATCATCATTGAGAGAGAGAGAAACATCTTTCTTACCGTCGAAGAACAAACCATCGTCTTTCCCATACGTTCTGATTAGCATCGACGAGTATCAGTAGATGACCCTTCTTCGTCACAGCAGTATCGCTAAATCAAATCCAATCTCATCAACATTGACCAGGAAACAATAGACAGAAAGACACACATCCTAGGCACAACCCTCGTCTCAGAAACATACTTGACACTTTGTTCCCTATTCTTCTTCCTCTTCATCATCATCCTCGATCTCAATCTATTCCCCTTCCCTTCCTCCTCCTTTTCCTCCTCCTTTTCCTCCGCCCCTAGATCCCGACCAAGAACAATCTGCCCAAACTCACAAAGTCAAAGACCAATGATAATAATCCATTAACAAACTCACTCGAGTACGATACCCCATCTGCTTTTTCCAAAGCTGAATCATTCGTCTCAACACATCCTCCGCCTTCCAAACCAAACAACCATTATCACCACCATTATCACCATGCTCATCAAACCCACAAAGCCGACGCGTCAACATACTCGCCCTCACAATGACGCGCATCGCTTGCACATCCGCCGACCGTCGCTCGGTCATCACCAACTTCTCATAATCCTCCACCACCGTCAAACTCCTAGGCTTCCAACAACGCCTCCCCAGTATCTCTTCCCCCCTCACATACTTCTCCGACGTATCCAATCTCCACAAATCCTTCACCGATCGCGTCAAAGGCGGTGACAACTTGACATTGAACAAAGTACTCGTCTTTGTTAATACCCTATTCGACCCTCCCCCCAACAACGTCCAAATTCCTCTTGTCATCGACGAGGACGAGGACGAGGATAACGCAGAAGAAGACGATAAAGGACTGCCCATCGCATCACCACGTGCACACATCACCATCGCCACATCCATACCAAACTCCACCGGCTCTTCACAAATCTCAACATCCACAGCCCACACAAACCGAGCGAGAACCCTTCGATCCCGAGCCGTGACACGATTCAACATCTCCGAATCGTGCAAACTCGAATCCCACATCCCTTCCGCCCTCAACACACCCGTCCCATCAGGCCTAAACACCACCTTTTGCTCCCCTTTCAACGGTAACGTCACAAACGCTTCTTTCGACGATCCTGACGACGACGATCCCGGCAAGGAGGACGAGGGCGGTGGTTCACGCGTCACCCCAGATCGACAATCCAACATCCTCACATCGCCCATCTTCATCTTGATCACTTCCCTCCACGGCAACTGCTGTCCAGAACTCGAACAAAGCTCAAGCACAATCCTTCGCTGAAGCCCTTGACGTAACCGAAACGCACCCACATCGACGCCTCCTTGCGAAACAACAGGCACACCGACATACGTTCCATCCACGCCCAGCTCACAAATCTGCATCCAAACCAACACATCGTGTGTCTGCGCTACCACAAACTCGTTCTCAGATCGGCGCATCGTCATCGTCGTGGGTTGAGAAATTCCAGTCGTCGTAGTTGTCGTGAGACCTGTAGCAGTAGTAGCAGTAGCAGCAGTAGTCATAGTCGATGTCACACTCGTTCCAAGAGAAGACGTTCGTGAATCTGATGGAGCACCAGTCATACCAGCCAAACTCGACGGATTAGACGCAGAAGAAGACCCTGAAGAAGACCCTGAAGCAGAAGCAGAAGAAGAACCCGACAAACGACAATGCGAAGACGAAGGCCCACGCTCAAACGACGACGACAACACCAAAGAAGCAGACAAAGAAGCAGACGAAGAAGCACCCTCCCCCTCCATTCTTCCCCGCTTCTGTTGTTCTCGCATCTCATCCCATCTCTCCATTCGCTCCAAATACACAGGTTTAAGCGACGCAAAAAACTCAATCGGCGTATACCCATGCCGAAAATGATTCACCACCCTCGAACTCGCAATAACACTAAAACTTCGTCGAAACTTGAGATCCGTCAACGTCCCATCTTCCATCTCCACCACAGCAGACGAAAACACCTCTTCACTCACACTCACTCCCTTTTTCATACCCGTCGTCTCTTCCCCCATCAACGACGACAACCGAACCTGTAAATGAACCGCCGAAAAATCATGCGACAAAAATCCCTTGACACCATCCACCGTGAACAAGAACGAAAGTTTCGTCCCAACAGGCACCGTCGTCGTTGTCTCAACTACTCCATTCGCATTCGCATACTTCTTCGGCACCTGCACCCCCACCAATCTCACATCCACTCTACACGACCCAATCGCTTCAGCCGTATACCGACAAAAAATCGGCACACTCAACACACACACCGACATCCTCCTCAACAACGGGGCCAACGACACCATCGCATTCCCCACAAACGAATACTCCGGCGGCCTCGCATCATAAAACGCCTCGTCCATCGAAAAATGCTGCGCATACATCGGCCGATCCATAAAACTCGTCAATTGGCGCATCCGCACCAGTTGGTGCTGCAGACGATCGAGAGACCACACGTAGATCGCGTTGTGCTTGTAATCGATCACTTTGATCGCGACGGACGGTTGGGTGTTGGAGTGCAGTATGGGATCTGCAACGTCCCCGAATTGGTCTAACCCCGCTATACTATCCACGGCAGAAGTAGGCGCAGCTAATGACCCTCCCGAAGCGATAGCGAAATTATAGGAAACCCGTTTCCCCAATTCGTTACTACCCAACACACACACACAATCAGTACACCCTATGACAGACACACAGGCACCCACAACCCACCTGATAACATTAGCCTCCTTCACCACAACCGCATTCTTCAAAATCGTCTCCGCCATCGAAAACGACCGATGCGCTCTCCATTTATCCAACACCTTCCTAACCAACCTCAACTGTCTCGCAGAATAAATAACCAACTCACTCCCTCCCCCAAACGATTCCAAATCAGTCTCTCCTCTCGCCCGTGCATCCATCATCCTTTTCATCCGTTCTCGTACAAGTTTCAGCTGATGCTCCACATGTTCTTTTTCCGCTATCAAATCCTCCGCCTCTAGCAGATGATGATCTTCCTCTATCTCATGTTGAGCCTCCATCTGCTCACTCAATTCTTCCATCACTCCCCAAACACCCGATTCGTCCATCACCTCACCCAACACTTGAGAATCATCAACACCTCTCCCACCACCACCAGCAGCAGCACCACCGCCACCGCCACCTTCACTCCAACCATCATCCACATGCGAAAGACAAAGACTGCTCTCAGGCCGTCCCTTTGAATGAACATCCCTATCCCTCAACGTCTTCACTCTCGCGATCTTCTCAAACAACTTGTTCAAATCATCGTCCGGAAGATCATCCAACGACGGATCCAACCCCAATCTCGCAAACGCAGCTTCCCGCTGCGCAAACGTCCAATCCACATCGGTTTGTCCTTCGTCGTCAGAGGAGACGGTCGTTGACGCAGGACGGGGTGACCCCTCTCCTCCTCCCTCCAGATCGGCTGCAGAGATGCGCCTGTGTAGATGAGATTTGGCCGTTGCTCGATCCCGTTTTTTCCGTACTTCTTCTGGGTTGTTGAATCGGAAAACATGGTTGTCGCCTAATTAGATGAGTCACGCGCGTGCGTGTGTGCAAAAAGCCCATTAAACGTACCCAAGATGATTCGAAACCCAGAACGTAGTTTATGACTCTATTTATATCATGTGTCGACCGACCCACAAGAAAGAGAAGGAGCTTTATCACTCACCTGTCCCGGCGCAATGCGTTTACCATTCAAAAACTAATCCCACAATCAACAACATCAACAACCACAAAATCTCAAATCATTTACCGTAATACTATCCGGCATACACTGAATCACGACTTTCCCATCCACATTATCAAAATGGCAATGTTCTTCCAGGATTTTATCACCACTGAGTCGGATCGCAGCGGGTTTTTCGCTGTCCATTCGTCCAACCTTGAGTCATCTTCAGTTTGTGTATGTGTGTGAGAACTGTCATTTCCATACGTACGACGGTTTTTCCTGGTTTGAGCTGGTATATTAGACACTCGCTCATGAGCGGATCTTATTGATAATGTAAGCAAAATGGCAATGGAAACTAGAATACACATACCTTCATTCTAGACAATCCCATCCATCAAAGCGTGAAGAAACAGAAAGAACGACATACCAGATTGACAAGATGGGGCATCTTGCAACCATAATCAACCGACCGACCTGGTAATCCTACGCAAAAGCTCACCTTTTTGGGCGTATGCACGCCCACCAAATTCTTCTCAACCGTAATACCCAACTCCTCCAACGCTCTCTCCCTCTCCTTCTGAACCTCCTGAGTTCTCTGCAACTTATCCTCCCACGTCTCATTCAACTCATTCATCAACTTTTCCCTCGTCTCCATCTGTTCCTGCAGCTCCGCTTTCGTCACTTTCTTGATAACGCCGTCCTTGGTCTGATAAGTCACAATCTGCTGAGAAGCTGGGATTTTAGGATCATAAGTTCCTTCGCTCGAGGAACCAGCTACACGGGCTAAAGGAAAGACAAGGAATAAGCGTCCTAGGCAAAAAAGAAAAAAAAAGGACGATCACGAGAAAAACGCACCTCTGAGCATTTCAAGCTCCTCCTTCAACTCTCTCACCAACTTCGCATTCGGATCCTCGTTCACGACAGCCTTGTTCTTGATCTTCTTGGCCTGATCGGCATACCGCAAAGTACTCAACGTCTCTTCATAATCAGCCGGCGAAATCGCAGCTATCATAGCCGTTTTGGAGTTCCCACCAAGACTGTCTTTGAGTAGCCAGGTCAAAACCTTGGAACGATCGTGAGAAAAAAAGAAACCTTTTTTTCGAAAAAAAAAAGTGGACATGGAACGCACGGAATCACGGTAGGGTATGAACTCTTCCGCTTTTCCTTTCTTGCCTTTCTTTCCCGGATGATCTGCGGAAGACTGGGCGGCGAGTGCGCTGATGACTTTGCCGAGGGTGGTGAGGGATTTATTGATGTTGGCACCTTCTTTGAGACGTTGACCTGTCGCGCCTGTCGAATTAGCACGTTCGGAACCTGCGAGATCGACAAGGCTGGGTGATGTGAGAAAAAGGACGAGTACGTTACGAGCGCGGTTTACCTGATGCGAGAGACTTTTTCGGTATCGAGATTGGTATCTGTATCGTGGCGTTTCATGGTGAGAAGCAGCGTAAAGACGGCATGTGAACGGGAAGAGCTGGAAGGGATCAGATGGATTTTGGAGTGGATGAGAGAGAGAGTACGTCTCGTTCATGTTGGTGGCGGCAACGGTCCTTGCCTTGTTGCCTTCATCCATCAGGGTCATCATCTCGTCATAACTCGTGACGACGAGTTTGGAGAGATCCTCGACATAGGGGCCCAGACTGGGATGCTCACGGACGCGAAGATTGCCGGTGTTCTTGGGATTGAGCAAGTCTCTTACTTTTTCGTTGTAAATCTGTGAAAACATGAGGTGCGTGGGTGGGTGATAAGAGAGAGAATGACTTCGATGTAAGCGACTTCGACGGTGAAATGGACGGTGGGGTCTTGTTGTGATTTGGTGTGAACGCGTTGGAAGAGTTCGGAGCAGGTGAGGGGGATGATACCCTTGTCGGGGCCGTCTGAATGGGGTGAGTGAGTGAGTGAGTGGCTAGGGGGGATGCGTACAGCCCATCATGCTAATGACAGATGAGCGTGGGTGGAGGAAGGGGAGGAGAAAGGGCACCTATAAGACTTTCCAGAACCTGGGATGATGAGCGTGAGATGGATAATATGGGCACAAGTGCGCACCTGTTTGACCATCTGGGAGAGAGGGAGGTGAGCTGATGGAAGAGGATGAAGGACGGACTGACAGGCGAGAATGCAGGCATTGAAGCCGGCAAAGCCGTGGTCGAGGAGTTCTTTGCCGAGGTCGTCGTAGAGGGTCTGCTGTGAACAGTAGAGCGGGTCGTCTCTTGGGCCGGCGCTCCAATAGCTCTTGTCAAAGCTAAAGGACATTGTTTTCCTCTCCGCAGCGCGTTTGGCGTCATGGGAGTCTGGAGGGTCGAGAAAGGTCTGGTTGTCGTGCATGCGGATGAGGCCCTTTGCGCCTCTTGCAAGCTCTGGGGGCGTGATGAGCGGAGAAGACGGAAATTAGGGAGAGAATACCGCGGGCATTGAGGGGACGACAGCGGACGACGACCTTGATGTTGGCGTCTCCGTCAGCCATGGGTGGTGGTGGTGGTAGGACAAAAAAAGAAATTGATTAGGGATCAAAACTAGCTACAACAAAGCAAAGTCGTCTAGCTGGTCATTGTACTGGAGGACGGTGCGCTTGAGTTTTGAAGAGTCGACCCAGGTGACAAAGTCCTGCATGTGCCTGGTGACGAGGAAAGCGGGGTCGGTGATGGTGTCTGGGCCGACGCGGACGTGGCCCTGCTCGATGAAGCGCGTTGCCTGGGGGAGGTGAGAAAGACGACGGAGAGAGAGAAAAGGACGAACGGCAGAGACGGTCTGCGCCATCTTGAGAGAGCACATGATGACGGGGAGGCGTCTGCGACAAAAGGCGGCGACGGTGAGACGGCTGGCGACGTCGGAGGGGGCGGCGTTGGAGGCGAGGAGGCCGATGTCGTAGAGCTTGGAGAGGAGGGCGGCCTGGTGGCGGGCCCGTGCAGGGTCGGGGGGAGGAAGGTCGGCGATGCGATGAGCAAAGGCGGTGAGACGGCCGCAGAGGACGTTGTAGCGGTGGTATTCGTCGCTGTTTTTGAGATGGTAGCGACGGATGACGGCGATTTCTCTGCGACGACGAGCAAGGGACCACTGCTGGAATGAGCACGCGCCATGACTCTCAAGAACACTCACCCCAACGAGGTCTGTATGTTTTAAAAGTTTTTTTTCGTGGTGGCGGAGACCACGTGCCATTGTGTTCTGGTAGAAAGATATGTTTTTAATTGCACGTGCCATGGTTGCGTCTTTCCCGACGCCAGCGCAACAGCTCCAGCAAATGAGCCACGAAATTCGCCCACAGCGAGCAGCACGTCCTCGACTCCACGAACAGCCAGCAGCCAACGGTCTCCTCCGTCTCCTCCAGTTCTCGGGCATCCTCTCCAGCGAGACAAAGACCAAGCTCCAGCTCGCATGGTGGAACGACCTCATCAAGGAGTATTTCACCCCAAAAGCCTACATGAAGCTCACCCTCTGGAAGGACAACCAGCGCAAAGAGGCAAAGCCTTTCGAGATCGGCGTCCCCATCCTCCCCCGCTTCTTCCTCGTCACCACCCAGTCCGGCGTCCGCTCCATGTCCCTCGCTCTCGACGGCGCCCGCGAGCGTCCCATCGCCCCCGGCCACTCCATCGTGGAGTGCGTCGCTGCCGTCTGGACGTACCGCTACGCCAACGGCTACACCGTCACCCTCCGCGGCGCCCTCTCCGCCCACGTCCTCATCACAACAACCCCAGCCGCCTTCTCCTTCAAGTTCGACGACTTTACCTTTGACGCCAACTTTCACGACAAGTCCATCTCCCTCGACGCCCTCAACGGTCGCCGCATCTCCGAACCCGCCCGCAGCCCCTGGTTGCGCGACCCGAACGCTCCCCCTGACAGCGAGGATGACTCTTTGTGGGAGGAGCCCCGCCTCCTCATCGAACGCTGCTCCATCCCGGGCGAGCCTGTCAATGCCTTTGGCATCCCCCAGGCCACCATGCGCTGTCTCGAAGTCCGTACTTTTCTGTCCATCTCACTGCCTCCTCACTCTTCCTAGCTCGCAGAAAGCGTCAGCGCCATGGCCGATCTCATCATCTATTCCAACGAATACCGGCTCGGCCCACTAGGTCCTTGTCTTTCTCTCTTACCCTCTCGCGCTTACCTCTTCGCAGAAGCCCTCAAGTCTCTCGCTTCCAAAATCAGACAAGAAAACAGCCCCTTATCGTACCCACCTCCACCACCCCACCACCCCACCTCCCTCTACACCACCACCCCCTCTCAACCACCCCCACCTTCCACCACGCCCGTCAACCCTCAGCAGCGATCTACCCCTCATCCGCCCCCCATCGTCCCATCGCCCCACTCACCCGGCATCAACTCTCCCCAAAAAAGCCTCAAGTCTATTCCCCCCATGATCCCCATGCAAGGCCCCCAGCCCCAGCAGCTCCCCATCATGCCCCCTAATCCCGGTCTCATGCAAGGTGTCATGCCCGCCATCAGTCCGATGGGCATCCCATCCGGTACCCCCACCATGGCTCCCGTAAGTCCATTTCCCATTTTCAGCAGCGTGTCTTTTTTTCCTTTTTCCCCCAACAACGTGTCATATTTTTCTAACGTTTTACTCTCTCCATTTCTTGTTGCCAAAAACTATATAATCCAACGACGTTGAATATAGAAAAATACCACAGGGAATTCTCTCCACAACGCCCACTTCCACTCGCCTCCCTTCCAACATCCACCCCAACAGCAGCAACAGCAACAGCAGCAGCTCCAGCCACAACACGCCCATCCTCTCCAACCCCAGATTCACGCCAACCCAGGAGCTCCACCCTTCTCACAACAACAGCAGCACCAACAGCACCAGCAGCAGCGGCAACATTCAACCGGACCACAACCCCAGCCACCCCTCTTTGGCCCTTCACCACCAGGGTTTGTCGGTGTCAATGGACAGAGGTCTACCGGGCTCCATCGGTAATCATCACCATTCTTCTGGTCCTATTATGACGACGAGTAGTGCTGGCCTTTCGAGTGCGGGTACGGGTACGGGTGGGAGAGGAGGAGGTAGAGGACGTGGACGCGCAGCGCGAGGGTCCGGTCCGGGTCATCATCATCATCAACAACAACAACATCAGCTACAGCTACAGCTACAACAGCAGCCACCACCCCCACCCCCACCACCGCCATCATCATCATCAATGCATGTCGTGGCAAAAAAAACAAGCAAAAAGAAGATGAAAGCTTGATGATGAGAGCTTTCTTGATGATGATGAGATTATTTTGTGTGTGTGTGTGTGTGTTCATTGGATATTTGATTTTTTTTGAGAGAGAGAGACGATGATGATGATGATGTGTAGTGCATTTGTCCATTATTATTTTGATTTTGTGTGTATGCTTGTGTGTGCCTGCACGATTGACTGAGTGATTGTGGTGGTGTTGGTGGTGGGATCGGAACGTAATTATGTTTGTTGGGAGCGAGAAGAGCCTGTGGTTTGAGGTTGTGAGTTGTGAGTTGATGAAATCAAGTTGGGTTTGGTTTGATGAGGGACCGGTTTTTCTTTGAGAAAAAAGAAAGAGGTGCTTTTGAGAAACAAAAACAAAAAAAATGGAATACTCTGGGATAGACGAGTCGAACAACGAGAAAAATCCCTCTCACTTTTTCTTTTTCAAATACTTCACAGATTCACAATTTTTGGTGTGACATTGCTCAACAAAAGCCTTTATACAATGATTATATCAACTATCATCTTTCCCAGGGAATTCATATTTCCAGTCACAAAAACCATCTCTTGAAACTTTCTCTCCCAATCTTCTTCACCTTCACCGATCCAAACGTCAACGAGTGTCCTTCCTCTGTTATATACTGCATCGACCCAATCCCCTAGAAAGCCCTGGGAGGCCACCACAAGTCCAAACACAAGCCCCTTCATCGTCACAAACAGTCAGGCACCATCATCATTACACTGAGCGTAATTATTCTGAGCCCATAAAACCATTCGTGATACATGAATTACATAGCCAAAAAAAAAAGTAGTCAATGGCAACATAAATATATCATGCAAGGATCAATGACAACAGAATAGAAAGAGAAAAAAAAGGAAAAAGAAAAAAAAAGAATGAGATACAACGGAGGGAAGGCAAACCCCCCACTTGTCATTCGCCTTCCACACGCGTCATGTAGGAGGGGGGGAAGATTCTTGTAATTAAGGATAGGAAAGGGTAAACTATCCTCTAAAACGAGAGCGGGGTAAAAATAAAGTATACAAGCACACCGAGACAGGAAAACAAAACAAACCACCACCAAAAACGTTCATCCATCATCATCATCAAGGAATAACCTCATGCGCGAAATCACATTGGTCGCCAAATTTGCATCTACATCAAACAAAAAGGGGAGGGGAAAAAAAAAAGGGGGGAAGGGGGTGAATGTTATCATCAGCTCTCCTTTGTCCCAATTTGGATATTTGATGGGATAGATAAGTTTCTGCTCACTTTCCAGCTGCGAAAAAACTGCAAGGCTTTCGTTTATTCTGTTGTCTATAATCTTCTGACCCTCTCCCTCCGCGCCCTCGTCCCCGTCCCCGCCCACGATTCCGGCTCCCTCCACCACCATTACCACCACCACCACCCCCATTTGGTGGCCACCGTTCGCGCTCATTGTCATCATAATAGTTCTGCCCATATTCGCTTGCAAACTGGTTTTGTTGTGACGATGCTCCAAATCCTGCATCAATGTCATTATACGAAGATGGGTTAGATCCGGCAGGTCCATACGACGCTAACTGCTGAAGGAGCTGCTGTAGCTGCTCCTGTGGTAAGGCAGATACTGCAGATAAAGTAGGAGATGGGTCAAGGCCCACTGATTTCATATCCAATCCTTGACTGTTAAAGTGTGTTCCACTCAAAGCAGGATCAATACCACCATTTGCCAACTGTCCAACAAGGTCCGCCACAGACGCGGTATGCGACACCGGCTCTATAGGCATACCACCACTCCAGAAGATGGAGTCACTCTCTCCACAGATCATCGTCACTACTTCCCTGTCCACTTCCTCCTCGGGTATTAGAACAGCAGGTTCTGCCGGACTGTCTGGAATCATTTGAAGCGTCATATATACAGCGCTGAGTGCAGTCCGTTCCCTCTGCTCTTGCGTCGTCTTTTCTTGGCTTCTTTCGCCGCGCGTTGGCGCAGTGCTCTCAATTTCTGCGGGTCTGTCGATCACTGCGGATTACATTAGCGTACGTATTCTGTTAATATACGGTTCACTTACACGAGGGTTCCATCCAGTCAACAGTCTCCTCAAATATCTGCGCATGGAGAGCCGCACCTTCACCCCGATCCAATTCGCGTAGGCTATGGGTGAAAAGCGTACCCTAAGAAAAGCGGAATCAGAATTCAAGGCACGTGGCTTGGGAGAAATGAACAAGCAAACCTCCTGAGGATCGTCATCATAAACAGCCCGTTCTATCAGCCTCACCGATTCAAGCTGGCTATCAGGCGCCCAGGTAACCGATTTCTTCTTTTTACCGTATTTTGAAAGACTATTTGTTTGTGGAGCTGTGTATACAGGAGGTGGTGTCGATGTGGCAGGTGACTCTCTGCGTGTCTTCATCGTTTTGAGCACTTCCTGGAAAGGGTCTACTGACGATGGCTGCGCAACATTCTCCTCTTTCTTTACTGGCATGGGTACTGGTGCCTTCTTAAAACTCGGTAACTTTGGTTTGGGCTTCGGTGTTGAAAAGAACGACGAGTCTGATTTCGCATCTTTAACAGCAGTCACAGAGACTATTGGCTTCGCCTTGTCCTTAATGTCCTTGATGACAACAGCTTTCACTGTCATTGCCGAATTTGAAAGGGCCTGTTTTTTCTGTGGTGGTTGAGGTTTTGTAGAAAGTTCACTTGGTTTTCGTTTCTTCAATTTTGAATCTATTAAGTACAAAGACACCAAGTTAGAGCATATCCGGTGATATGGGCTGGCATGACCCACCCTCTGCCAAGTTGGCATTAGGGGCAGTGACCGAGCTTTCCGAGTTTATGAGTTGGCGCCACCTTCGTTCGATATTTGCTGCCATGTCCTTGATGGCTACATTTGGGAAATGCGATCCCGAAAAAGAACACAAACCGAACGTTAGATATATCTATTTCTATTACTGATTTCACTCTCCAGGCGAAAGGGCTGTAACACATATGTATAAAGCTGGGGGAGGACCTCATCTTAGGCTCAACAAGAGCTATAGTGTATCCAGACGCATTTTGACCCGGACGAACAAGAGGAGGTGAGCTGGGAAAAGAAGACACTGGCTCACCTGGCGACGGTGGGTCCTTGACAAGTTTCACCACAAGTTTGCCCAGTTTCGATGCCTTTAGCATGTCTACTGTTAGAGGTAATCGATCGATAATCTAGAAATTGAGTGGCCATCACAATAGGAACTTCAGTTTCGCACGAGATAGACAATAGGGTGGTCACGTACATGCAGCAATGGCATGATTGTCTCAATCAATGGGCTGTCGTCATTAGCAGTATACGCGGCTCTTAGCCAGTCCCGGGTAATGTCCATCGCACGTGAATTCTCAGACCATGCTCTGAAATAGTGATTACCCGCACCATCCCGTATCTTCGTTAATATTTCCAGTCGAATAGCAGGATCAGCATCCTGCATGTTATTCGATATTCTATCCATGAGAGTATTAACAGCCTGGGCTCCTGTGAATGCTGAAGACTGAAGTAGCGACTTGATCGATGCGTAAAAGCGTGCCTTTCTTTGAGCGACTTCCTCGGGTGATGGTTCCGACGCCTGGTTCTGCGTGGCCTGGGAAGCCGACTGTTGCTGCGCTACCAGCGATCGTTGTGATGTTTGAGCCTGTGAATCTTGACGAGATTGTTGTGAGTTACTGACAGTAGTCGAAGTTTGCGTTCCGTAAAAAGTTGCCGGATTAATCGTGATTGGATTGGAACCCAACAGAGCTTGAGGAGAGAGTGTCCCCTGTGGTATTGCATTGGAAGGCTGTCGGTAATACTGGGGAATGAAGAGTGGAGTCTGCGCGTAGGCGTATTGTTGTCGCTGGGGCTGAGATGCAAAAACGGAACCGTAAGGCTGAAGATTAGGGTTGGCACCTGGTAACGTGAGACTGGGACTGGATAATGATGATTTCGCTGAGAATGAAGCGGATCAGAGGGACACGAGGACGTACTCAATTATGATAGACTGAGGATTGCTTGAGTCTGGTGATTGTGACGAAAGGGATTGAGTATTGGACTGCGATTGCGCTCGTTGAGAAGCAGAACCTTGTGAGGCGGTAGGTGAATTAGGTCGAGGAGACTGTTGCAACTGATTCGCAGAAGGATTAGATGTGCTAGTAGCGCCGTTGAGAGTGGAGTAAGTGGAGAGGGGAATGGGAGACCAGGTTCTAGAGCCATAGGGAAGAGTAGGATAGGAAGGGAGGAAGTATTGGTTATGGGACTGGGTAAGTTGTTGATAGAAAGTTTGGGGAGAGGCGAGCAGAGCAGGAGCAGCGGCTGAAGATAGAATGACATCAGCTGACAAGTATCAATCACAAATCTCACAAGTTTTGGGATTTAACAATTGTGCTCACCATTCAGATCTCCAAGAGTCGTGAAATCAGTGATATCCATACTATTTGTACCGGAAGAAGAACCGGTGCCAAGAGAGGCTGGTTGAGGCATTGCAGACAAACGGTCTTTCGACCAGTCCTCGAGAGATGAGGTCTGCCTCGGTTGCTCATGCTGTGAGGATTCTTGCAGCACATTTGTCTGGGAAACCCATTGGAAAATAGGATCCATCGGGACAGTGTTTTTTATCGGGGCTCAGGCGAAAAGTAGACTAATAGGGCTTATAGGCGAATTTACTGCAATTAGGCAGCAGATACGGAAAGTTACCGCTCTAAGATGGTCGCAGAGGGCGACACAGAGGGTGGACTCACCGCTACGGTGGTATGCGTGGTCTACAAAGTCTGTTGAGAAGTGTGTTGGCAGACCAGGATAGCCATGAAATTTCCATGTCCGCTTCACACTCCGACTTCCCACGCCTCGTGAGACAAGTCCGTCTTGTTGAAAAAAGTTTTCTTTACTTTGTTGACTACAATGTCTGATCTTGCTGCAAAACACGAATTGGTATGACCATCTTTGCACCTATTTCGCTGCTTATTAGTCCTAGTATATTAATAGTCTCAAATCTATGAATGAGCACATGCGCAAATGCGCAGAGCTCGGCGACAGTCTCGTCAAGGCGCTCAAAAGCGTCTCAGACGAGCAGAAAGATGCAATGTTCAGCGTGGCAAGTCTCTTACGTTAGCATTTCTTAGATCAACCTCTCATCATGCTTCAGAACAAACGCAAAGCCTCTAGTGCCCTTGATGAAGATGAGGGTCCAAAAAAGCGCAAGCGGAATGCTAAACCCAAAGATCCTAACGCGCCTAAGCGCCCAGCCTCTGCCTACATCTTATTTCAGAATGAAATTCGCAAGGAACTCAAGGAGAGATTCCCCACTCTCAATAATAATGAACTGCTCGTCAAGATTTCAGAAATGTGGAAACGCATGACTGACGAAGAGAAGGCTGTAAGTAATCTCTTATCCGTCGCGTGTTTACGTGATCTGACGCGTTATTTGCAGTATTACCACAAGGCCGTTGAGAGTGCCAAAGAGCGATATTCTCAAGACAAGAAAGCATACGACAATCGCACTCCAGAAGAGGTCGCTGCAGCCAATGCGGCTGTGGCAGAAGCTGCTGCGGTAGGTTCTTCCCTAGTGCATCAACTCGTGCTGATTGTCCCAGGCCAAGAAAAATAGAACGAAGAAAAAACTTACTGATGCTGCCACCTCTGAGAAGGTTCTTCCGCGACCAGCTGCTGAAACGTCTCAGAGTCCATCATCATCAGAGGATGTATCTTCTGCGGAAGATTCTGATACTGAGGATGCTCCTGCAGAGAAGGAAAGCGATTTAAGCGAGGAGGAAGAGGAGCCGGAGCCAGAAGTGAAACCAACCAAAAAGTCTAAGAAGGTAACTGCATCTGCCCAGCAAACCCATAAATCAAAGAAGTCCAGATAATATGTACACAGTGTTTCTTTTGTTTCTTTTTTTCGCTGGCATGTGAGTTTTGCATAATTTGGACTGCGTGTCGGCTCATTTTCTGTCTATTCTTATCTGCTATCTAACTGTCCAGTTAGTTTGATGTTTTTGATGGCTAGTCGGGCTGTTGTATGTTTTTTTGGTGTCGTCGTATACTATCCGGCACTTTTAATTGTAATGAATATCCGTTTGTTCTGGTCCATATGTCATATTGTTGTCATATTGTTGTGTTGTCACGCAAGTAGTCCAGACATCTGATCTTTCTCAAGGGCGATTTTTATGGATGAAACAGATATAACCCTGTGCATTGATCTGTCCATTGTCATGAGGAGTGGGAGTTCACAGGAACCCACCTTGACTTCGAATGACAAAATCACTGTTGACTACATTAGATTCAAACTCATGATAGACCTACTCGGTACATTGCCTGTGGCACTACCTGTAGCCATTAGGTTCTATGAGTGTGACCATCCACACGTTTTGATCGCTGATGCAGTATCCATGTACTGCCCCAGATATAAAGACTGACATGATATATCGGGTCCCCTTTCATCGCTTGCCTCCCACTAACTCGTTGCTGCGCGCTAGGCATGTCCTATCCTCCACCAAACTCTCCTCCTCGAAATCCCGATTCACGACCCCTCCCTGAGGGCTGGGTTAGCCAGTTTGATGAAAGGTGCGGGAAACTATCCATTTATCGTATGCAATTCGTCTGATTTCATCCATAGTTACAAGACATGGTATGCCATCATTACATTGACACATAGAAAACTAGCAAATTGTCATCCGGCTCGATAGGTTTTATGTGGATACCAGAGTTGATCCCCCTAGGATAACATGGGACCATCCTCTTGGCCGTCCCGACGGCCCGACTCCTCCTCCATATGACTCCAGGCCAGGCTCTGGTCCTGGATTCACAGGCGCAAACACGAATTATTCTCAGTCAGATACGGAGAATCCAAGAGACAGAGGGTTGCTGTCTGCTGGGGCTGGGGCCGTCGGTGGATTTGCATTGGCGAAAAGTACGTTCCGCAGTTCTTTCCTTGAGAAAACCCAGGCAGATACAAAATCTCTCTAGTGATGGATCACAAAAAGCAAAATCAGAATCAAGGTGGGCGTCGCCCTTCGTTTATATGTAGCTATTCACAATTATCACCACCAAGGTTATAATGCCCCACCATCCGGGCAAAACATGGGTCCACAAATACATGGCTGGCCTCCACCACAAAACTACTACCCTCCTCAAGGGTACGGACCTCCTCAAGGGTATGGGGCCCCTCAAGGGTATGGACCTCCTCAAGGGTATGGGCCCCCTCAAGGATATGGGCCCCCTCAAGGGTATGGACCCCCTCCAGGGAATTACGGTGGTTATCCTGGATATGGACCTCCTCAGGCTCAACCCCAAGTTGTAGTTATGGAAGAACAGAAGAGGAAATCAGGTCCTGGTATGGGCACTGCACTGTTAGCCGGAGGCGCTGGCTTGGTAGGCGGTGCGCTACTTATGGATGCGATAGACGATAGGGAAGAAGAGGCTTATCAGGATGGTTATGATAATGGTTTTGACGATGGCGCTGGTGACTGGTAAACGATTAGCTTGACTAACGTGTACAACTGGATTGGTCATCGACTGATGCAGTCGATATACTTGACACATCCAGGATTTCATGCCCTAAGATGGCAATCTGCCTGTATACTATGCTTTTCGCTTTGACAAATGCGGATGTCATGATGATTTTTGAATAGATTTGTTCACTTGCATGTCTGCGACACTCTGCTAGGAGCAACCCTGTGTAGTTTGATAGGAGCGCCCATCTCTTTTGCTGTGCT
>Ga0153993_100070_pt1 | contig 31775 bp, 24 predicted proteins | sample TSNC077MetaG_FD_104706 | JGI IMG/M metagenome (GOLD analysis project Ga0153993, IMG submission 104706) | Attine ant fungus gardens microbial communities from North Carolina, USA - TSNC077 MetaG | ecosystem: Host-associated > Fungi > Mycelium > Unclassified | place: USA: North Carolina, Lumber...
GGGCTGCTGACGGGAGCGGCGATCGCGACCTACACGATCTGGGATGCGCAGGCGGTCCGCTCGTGGGGGCTCGCGCCGGTCGCCTTCATGGTCGGCTGCACGCTGGCCGAGATCCCGCTGTACACCGCGGTGCTCTGCGGCCGGGCGAGCGAGGTGCGGGAGGTCATCGCGGCGCACTGGCCGCGGGTCCTGGCGTTCTCCGTCCTGTCACCGCTGTCGTACATCCTCGTGCTCTGGGCCGTGACGCTCGCGCCCGTCGCCCTGGTGGCACCGATGCGGGAGGTCAGCGTCATCCTGGTCAGCCTCTTCGGCGTCATCGTGCTTCGGGAGGGGAGGGCGGCGTGGAGGATCGCGGCGGCCGTCGCGGTGCTCGCGGGAGTCGCGCTTCTCGCGGGATGAGCCAGATAGGCATACAACAGGTGAACGACTCATGAAATAGCACGAGTTAGGTACATTAGTTGGCTGTTCGCGTGTCACCATTCTGACGTCCAGTTCTCACTGAAAGGCCGTCATGAACCTTCGTCGCTCACAGCTCGCGACCGCACTCGCCGGCGCCGCGCTCCTCGCCCTGACCCTGGTGGGCTGCTCCTCCGCCGCATCCTCGTCGCCGACCGGGTCCACCGGCGCGGACACCGCCGGCGCCTTCGCCGTCGACCAGGACACGCTCGTCTTCGGCGTCGTGCCCGACTCCGTCGAGACCGAGACCAACTACAAGCCGCTCATGGACTACATCGCCAAGGAGACCGGCAAGAAGGTCGAATACCACGAGTCGACCGACTACGCGGCGCTCATCGAGGCGGCCATCGCCGGCAAGGTCGACGTCGCCTCCTTCTCGGGTTTCACCTACGTCACCGCCAAGAACAACGGCGCGAAGCTGACCCCGATCGCCTCCATCATCACCAAGGAGGGCCAGGAGCCCGGCTACTACTCGGAGGCGATCGTCCCCACCGGCAGCAGCATCAGCTCGCTCGACGAGTTCAAGGGCAAGAAGGTCTGCTTCGTCGACCCGTCCTCGACCTCCGGCTACCTGTTCCCGAGCTACAACCTCCTCAAGGCGGGCATCGACCCGACCAAGGACGTCACCCCGGTGTTCGCGGGCAAGCACGACGTCAGCGTGACGAAGGTCGGCGAAGGCACCGAGTGCGAGGCGGGCTTCGCGGAGGACAGCGAGGTCGCCAAGTCCGACAAGGTGAAGGTGATCGAGAAGACCATGGTCCCCGGCGCCCCCATCGTCATGTCGACGGCGCTGCCCACCGACGTCAAGACGAAGCTGACCTCCATCCTGAGCAAGGTCACGATCGACCAGATCATCAAGGCCGGCGTCACGAGCGCCGACTCCGACGGCTTCCGCAGCGTCTTCTACGCGACGTCGCCGGTCGATGACAAGTACTACGACCTGATCCGCGACATCTGCACGAAGACCAAGGCCGAGCAGTGCAAGGCCTGAGCGGCTCGCGCACAGCCTGACGACCGATGACCCCGACCCGGAGAAGACCATGACCAACGATGAGAGGGCCGCCGCGGCCGGCGTGCTGCAGCTGACCGGCGTGACGAAGGACTTCGGCACGACCAGGGCGCTGGAGGATGTCACCCTCGCGGTGCGCCGCGGCGAGATCGTGGTCCTGCTGGGACTCTCCGGGTCGGGCAAGTCGACCCTCCTGCGGCACGTCGACGGCTTGGAGCGGCCCAGCTCCGGTGCGGTGGAGGTGCTCGGCGAGCAGGTCGCGGCGCTCGGCGGCCGGCGGCTTCGGTCGCTCCGCAGCCGGGTCGGGTTCATCTTCCAGCAGTTCGAGCTCGTCCCCTCCCTCACCGTGCTGGAGAACGTGCTCACCGGATCCCTCGCCGACCTGCGCGGGCCCCGGCTCGGCCTCTGGTCGTACCGGCGCTCCGCCCGGCTCGCCGCGCTCGGCCACCTCGACCGGGTCGGCCTGCTCGACCAGGCCTACCAGCGTGCGGACACGCTCTCGGGCGGCCAGCAGCAGCGCGTGGCCATCGCCCGCGCCCTGATGCAGGACCCGGAGATCCTCCTCGCCGACGAGCCCGTCGCCTCGCTCGACCCCGAGTCGAGCGACCAGGTGATGGCACTGATCCGCGAGATCGCGCTCGACCGCGGGCTGACCGTGCTCTGCAGCCTGCACCAGGTCGACCTCGCCCTGTCATGGGCCGACCGCATCGTCGGCCTCCGTCACGGCCGGGTCGTGCTCGACACCCCGACCGAGGGCCTCAGCAAGGCGCAGGTGATGGAGATCTACGGTCGCGTCGCGACCAGCACCACGCAGCTCGAGGCCATCCAGGTCGAACTGCTCGCCGAGGGTGTCGCGGGAGCCGGGCGATGAGCGCCGCCGTCGGCGTCCGCCCCCGGGCCGCCGCGCCCGCGCCCGCCGGGCCGACCGGCACCCCTCCGCGCCGCCGGATCTCGCCCGAGCGCGTCGCCGGCGCGCTCACGCTGCTCACCCTCCTGATCGCGTCGGCCGTCGCCCTCGGCGGCGTGGGCATCGACCCCGCCGCGATGGTGGCGAGCTGGTCGAACGCCGAGCGCTTCTTCGCCCGCGTCGGCGGCCTCTCCTTCCCCGACCCTGGCCAGCTGGTCTACCTGACGGGTCTGACCCTAGGACTCGTGATCTGCGGCACCCTGCTCGCCGCGATCGTCTCCGTTCCGGTCGCCTACCTCGCCGCCGCCAACACGACGCCCGGCGCCGGCTGGCGCGCCGCGGCGCGCTTTTTCGGGGTGCTGACCCGCGCGGTGCCGGACGTGGTGCTCGCCATGGTCTTCGTACTGATCTTCTCCCTCGGCACGCTGCCGGGCATCCTCGCCATCGGCATCCACTCCATCGGGATGATCTCGAAGCTGTTCGCGGACGCCATCGAGCAGATCGACGAGGGCCCGCGGCTCGCCATCCGCGCTGCGGGCGGGAGCCGCCTGCAGGAGTTCACCGCGGGCGTGCTGCCCCAGGTGATGCCGTCGTGGCTGGCGACGGTGCTGCACCGCAACGACATCAACCTGCGCGGGTCGGTCATCCTCGGCTACGTCGGCGTCGTGGGGCTCGGGATGCAGATGTCCTTCGCCTTCAAATCGCTCGACTACGGGCTGGGGCTCGGCTACGCGCTCGTCATCTTCGTGCTGTGCGTGGTGATGGAGGTCGTGTCCAGCGCCGTCCGCGCCGCCATGCTCGGCATCGCACCGACCGGGAGACGGGTGGGCGACCGCGTGGTGCGGGCCGCCTCCCGCGCCCGCCGTGCCGTCGCGGGCGACCTCGCCGACCGGCTCCGCCGCCCGTGGGACCGGCCGCGCATCCGCAACGCGGTGTGGGGCTGGATCGCCGTCGCCGTGATCGTGGGCAGCGTGCTGATCTGCGACATCCACTGGTCCGAGCTGATCACGGTGTGGGCGAAGGTCCCCGCGATCGCGGCGCAGTTCTGGCCGCCGTCGTTCGGCAGCTACGACGCCGAGACGATGATCGGCGCGATGGGCGAGACCATCGCGATCGCGCTCGCCGCCACCCTCCTCACGCTGACCGTGTCGGTCGTCGTCGGATCGCTGGCCGCGCGCAACGTCGCCCCGAACCGCGGCCTGCGGGCCGGGATGCGGCTCTTGCTGGTGCTGGTCCGCGGCATCCCGGAGATCATCCTCGCGATCGTCTTGATCGTGATCACCGGGCTGGGCGCCCAGGCCGGGACCATCGCGCTGGCGGTCGGCGGCGTCGGCCTGCTCGGCAAGCTGATCGCCGACTCCTTCGAGGAGGTGAAGCGCGGCCCGGAGCTGGCACTCGTCGCCACCGGCGCAACGCGGCTGCAGGTCTATGCCGGGGCGACCCTCCCGCAGGGCGCCCGCGCGCTGATCGGCCACACCTTCTACATGCTCGACACCAACATCCGGGCCGCGACACTGCTCGGGATCGTCGGCGCGGGCGGCGTCGGCTACTACCTCCTCAACGCCAGCCAGGGCTCGAACTACGGAACGGTCACGGCGATCGTCCTGATGATCCTCGTGACGGTGCTCGTCGTCGAGGGCCTCGCGATCTGGATGCGGCGGGTGTTCCGGTGAGCGCGCGGGAGGCATCGGCGGGCGCAGGCGCCGACGCGTTCGACGTCGTCGTGGTCGGGGCGGGGATCGTCGGCCTGGGAGCGGCGCTGGCCGCCGTGGACCGCGGCCGGTCGGTCGTCGTGGTCGAGCGCAGTGCGGCCATCGCCGGTGCGAGCATCCGCAACTTCGGCCACCTCTGCTTCACGCCGCAGGCCGGGCAGGCGCGGGAGTATGCCCTCGCCACCCGGGAGATCTGGCTGCGGCTCGCCCGCGAGGCCGGCTTCTGGATCGACGACGCCGGAACCCTCGTCGCCGCCCGGCACGAAGACGAGCTCGGACTGCTCCGCGAGCTGGCGGAGCAGCGTGCCGCGCTCGCCGAGGGGGAGCGGCCGCGCGGCGATCGCGCCGAGGTCGAGCTGCTGACCGCAGCGGAGATCGAGCGGCGGGCCGCGCTGCCCGCGGGCACGACCGTGGGAGGCGCGCTGCTTCCGTACGACCTCCAGGTCGACCCGCGCCGGACCGCAGCGGCCGTTCGCTCCTACCTGGAGCGCCGGGGCGTGGAGTTCCGGATGCGCACCAACGTCGCGCGGGTCGAGAGCGGGCTGGTCGAGACCAGCCGCGGCCCGATCGGGGCGGGGCTCGTCGTCCTCGCGGTGAACCACGACATCGACCACCTGTATCCGCAGCTCGCCGAGCGGCGCGGTGTGGTCCGCTGCGGTCTCGACATGCTTCGCGTGCGCGCGGACCTTCCCGGTCGGCTGACCGGCCCGCTGCTCACCGGCTGGTCGCTGATCCGCTACAGCGGCTTCACCGGCGCCCCGGCGTCGGCCGCGGTGCGGGAGCGCCTCCACTCCGAGCGTCCCGACCTCGCGGCGCTCGACCTCAACCAGATGTACACGCAACTGCCCGACGGGTCGTTCATCGTCGGCGACAGCCACTGGAAAGGGGAGGCGATCGAGCCCTTCCAGTCGGAGGTCGCCGCGAACGCCTTCCTCGATGAGTTCGAGCACCTTTTCGGCGCCGCTCCGGAGGTCGTCGAACGCTGGCAGGGCGTCTACGCGACCGCCCCGGAGGAGTTCCTCGTCGAGGAGGGCGAGCCGGGCGTGCTCATCACGGTCGTCACCACCGGCATCGGCATGACGACCGGTCTCGGCCTCGCCGAGCACGCCGTCGGCTCACGGCTCGACGCCTCCACCATCCCCCTCAGAGAAAGCGCGGAACGATGACCAGCACCACCTCCACCCTCCTCCCGATCGAGCTCGTCGTGCTCGACATGGCCGGCACGACCGTCGTGGACGACGGCATCGTCGAGCAGGCCTTCGAGCGTGCGGCCCGCCGCGTCGGGCTCGCCGGCGGGGACAGCGACGGCCTCGAGACCGCGCTGCAGTACGTCCGCGACACGATGGGCCAGTCCAAGATCGAGGTGTTCCGCCACCTGACCGCGGGCGACGAGGAGGCCGCCGAGGGTGCCAACCGCGCGTTCGAGACCGCCTACGCCGAGCTGATCGACGAGGTCGGCGTGGATGCGATCCCCGGCGCCGCCGAGACCATCGACGCGCTGCGCGCCGCCGGCTTCTCCGTCGCCCTCACCACCGGCTTCTCGCCCGAGACCCGCGACGCGGTGCTCGGCCGTCTCGGCTGGACCGTGGATGCCGTGCTCTCGCCCGCCGACGCCGGCCGCGGCCGCCCGGCACCCGACCTCGTCCTCGGGGCGCTCGTCGCGACCGGGGCGAGCTCGGTCGCGTCGGTCGCCGTCGTCGGCGACACGGTCAGCGACATCCACTCCGGCCGCAACGCCGGTGCCGGCCTCGTCATCGGCGTGACCACCGGCGCACACACCCGGGAGCAGCTGGGCGACGCCGGCGCGGACCTCGTGCTCGACAGCGTGCGCGACCTCGCTGCCCTGCCGCAGCTGCAGCGCCGATGAGGCGCGCGCCGGCCGTCGCCTCCACCGTTCCGTCCGCCCTCGTCCGGCTCGATCCCGCGCCGACCGCGATGGTCTGGCTCGAGCCCGGGAGGTCGCACGAGGCCGTCGCGGTGCCCGGCGTCGCGCTCGCCCCCGGCGATGCGCTCGTCGAGATCGAGCTGGCCACCATCTGCGGCTCCGACGTCCACACGACCCAGGGCCACCGTTCCACGCCGACGCCGCTCGTGCTCGGCCACGAGCAGGTCGGCCGTGTCGTCGCGTCGGGGGAGGGTGCGGTCACGGCCGACGGCGCTCCCCTGATGATCGGCGACCGCGTCGTCTGGTCGCTGACCTTCGGCTGCGGGTCCTGCGCCGCGTGCGGTCGTGGCATCCCGCAGAAGTGTGCGACCGTGCGCAAGTACGGTCACGAACGCCTCGAAACGGGATGGGAGCTGTCGGGCGGGTTCGCGACCCACGCGCACGTCCGTGCGGGAACCGCCATCGTTCCGGTGGACCCCGCACTCGACGCGCGCATCCTGGCTCCCGTGTCGTGCGGGACGGCGACGGCTGCTGCAGCTCTTCACGCGGCGGAGTCCGTGACAGAGATGGCCGGCAGCGCGGTCGTCATCTTCGGGGCCGGGCTCATCGGGCTCACCCTCAGCGCGATGGCGACGGATCGTGGCGCTCGCGTGATCGTCGTCGACCCCGATCGGCACCGCCGCGAGCTGGCCGGCCGGTTTGGCGCGATCGCCACCGCCGATCCCCGTGCACGGCGCGGCGGCGAGACCCTCGCCCGCGCGCTCGAGCCCTTCGACGACGGCCCGGCCGCCGCCTTCGACGCGTCCGGCTCGCCGCGCGCCGTGGCGTCCGCGATCGACAGCGTGCGCGTCGGCGGTGTGGCCGTGCTCGTCGGCAGTGTCTTCCCCAGCGACCCGGTGCCGCTCGACCCGGAGAGCGTGGTTCGCCGGCTCGTCACCATCCGCGGTGTGCACAACTACGCCCCCGCGCATCTGGTCGCGGCCGTCCGGTTCGTGGAGGCGCGCAGCACGGCCTATCCGCTCGCCGACCTGGTCGGTGCGACCGTTCCGTTGAGCGCACTCGACGACGGCATCGCGGCCGCGGCGAAGGCGACGGCGGTGCGGGTGGGTGTCGTCCCCGCCTCCCGCTAGGTGCCGATGGCGCGGATGAAGTGGCTGCCCTCCCGCGCGCGCCCGGAGGCCGACACGGTGAAGCGGATGATGTCGCTGCGGTAGCGGTCGTCCGACGCCTCGAACACGCGCCCGTCCGCGCCCCGGGTCACCCGGTGCAGACGCAGGATCGGGGTGCCGGGCTCGACGTCGAGGAGCCTGCTGTCGAGCTCGTCGGCCGCGACGGCGTCGATCTCGTGGTCGACGTCGGTGTAGCCGTAGCCGCGCTCGTCGAGGTATTCGGTGATCGACACCGTGTCGAGGTCGACGTCGAAGAGCACCCGCCCGACCTCCTCGATGAAGGTCAGCCGCTCCAGCATCGTCGGCCGCCCGTCGAGCAGGCGCAGCCGCACCACGTCGACGACCGGCGCGCCCGTCGGGATGCCGAGAGCGCGCGCCTTCTCCTCGTCGGCGCGGCGCAGCGAGACCTCCTGGGTGATCGCGCCCGGCTCGGTGCCCATGCTCCGCGCCCAGCGGGTGAAGGGGATGGAAACGTCGGCGGCCTGCTGCGCCTTGCGCTCGGCGACGCGAGCGGGACGACCGCGCCGGGTCTCGATCAGGCCCTCGTTGCGGAGGGCCGCGAGCGCGTTGCGGATCGGGCCTCGGGAGCTGCGCCAGAGCTCGGCGAGCTCGCCTTCGCTCGGGACGTCGTCGCCCGGGGACAGCTCCCCGCTGACGATCCGCTGGCGGAGGTCGTCGGCGATCTGCATGTACAGCATGGCGGCCACGTAGGCATACTAGTGGTGCGCGATTTCCGGCCGGTGAACGCGTCCCGACGCACCACTCGCCCGAAAGGACGTGCGCATGCGCATTCACCCCCGCCTCTGGATCGGCTTCGCGATCTGGGCCGGGTACGTCGTCGTGATCTACCTGGTCACGAAGCTCATGGGCGTCCCCTATACCCGCATCGGCGCTTCGGCGGAGGAGACCTGGAAGGGCGCGGTCGTCGACCTCGCGGTCGCCGCGGTGCTGCTCGCGATCACCGCGTCGATCCTCGGGTGGTGGCGGCCCGCGCTGTTCGAACGGAAGCGCTCGCACCACAAATGGCCGATCTTCGTGCCGATCGTCATGTTCCTCGTGGCGCTCGCGAACATCTTCACGACCGACTGGTCGAAGTTCGACGCCTCCTTCATCTTCGCGCTCGTCGCCCTCGGCGTCCTGGTCGGGTTCAACGAGGAGCTCATGGCGCGCGGTCTGGTGCTCACCGCCTTCCGCTCACGGCTGCACGAGGGCTGGGCGTGGTTCCTCTCGGGCGCGCTCTTCGGTCTCATGCACCTCGTCAACGCCGCGCTGGGGGCGCCGCTCGGCGGCACGCTGCTGCAGGTGCTGATGGCGTTCGCCTCCGGCACCGCGTTCTACATCGTCCGCCGGGTGACCGGCTCCCTGATCTGGGCGATGCTGCTGCACGGTGTGTGGGACGTCTCGGTGTTCGCGGTCGGGCACGCGCCGCTCGGCGTCGCGTACGCCAGCTTCCTCGCACCGGTGGTTGGCATCCTCGCGCTGGCGGTCGTCTACTGGGTGATCACGGGGACGGATGAGAAGCCGGTGGAGGCGACGGTGCCGGCCGCGCGGGTGGCCGCGTAAGCGATCTGCCCTCTCGACGGGCCTCTCTGCGGACGAGAGGATGGACCCACACCGACGAAGGGACAGCCATGCCGGGACTGCCGGGACGACTTGCGAACGTTCGGATGGACGGCGAGCTGCCGGCCCGGGAGGACGTCGGCACGGTCTTCGACGAACTCGACTATCAGCTGGCGTGCCAGGTCTACCTGTGGGCGCTCCCCGCCGTCTCGTACGCGCAGTGGAAGACGCAGCACTACGACGTCTTCGGTGCGACCAGCAGCGACCTCGTGCGGTACCTGAGCTACCGGGACCGACTCGGGCTCATCACGGCGAACGCGACGACCCCGTACATCCTGAACTTCTTCGACCTCGGCGAGACCGGCCCGCTGGTGATCGAGCTGCCTGCCGGCCCGACGGCGGGCGGCGTCTCCGACTTCTGGCAACGCGAGACGGGCGCCCTCGGCGAGATGGGGCCCGACAAGGGGGAGGGCGGACGCACGCTCGTGCTCGCCCCGGGCGTCGATGTGCCCGACGGTGTCGACCCCGACATCCGGGTGATGCACTCCAGCGGAGTGAACATCATGTTCGGTTTCCGCACCCTGGACCCGGACCCGGCGCGCTCGGAGGCTCTCGTCGATGCCGTGCGGATCTACCCGTACGCGGAACGCGACGATCCGCGCCCGACGCGCATCGTGTCCCCTGGCGGACGCGCCTGGACTGGCGACCAGCCCGGCGGCCTCGACTACTGGCGACTCCTGCATGACTTCTACCAGTCCGAGGTCGTGGACGAGCGCGACCGCTTCTACCTGGCGATGCTCAAGCAACTGGGGATCGAGAAGGGCAAGCCGTTCGCCCCCGACGCCCGGCTGCAGGGCATCCTCACCGAGGCCTCCGCCGCGGGCGAGCTGATGGCGAAGGCGAACACTTTCGCCAAGCGCTTCGACCAGGGGCCGTACTGGCCGGACCGCCGCTGGGAGCAGGCGATCGTGCTGGACAACTCAGCCCAGCGCGGCGATGGATACGACGAACTGCTGGAGCGCGCCTCCTGGTTCTACGAGGCCGTGAGCTTCTCGGAGGCGATGAAGAGCCGGACGCCGGGCGTCGGCCAGGCCTACCTCGGCGCGTACACCGACGGCGCGGGCGACTGGCTCGACGGCGGCGCGGACTACACGCTCCACGTCCCCGCGGACGTGCCGGCGAAGCTCTTCTGGTCGGCGACCGTCTACGACGCCGCCACGCGGTGCCTCATCGACACGGACCAGCAGCGCGGCGACCGCGGGTCGCGCGACGCCGATCTGCAGGTGAACGACGACGGCTCGGTGGACCTGTACTTCGGCCCGACGCCGCCGCCGTCGGGGGAGAGCAACTGGGTGAAGACCATCCCCGGCCGGCACTGGTTCTCGTACTTCCGCTTCTACGGGCCGCTCGAAGGGTACTTCGACCGCTCGTGGACGCTCGGCGACATCACCGCGGTCGATCGCTAGATCACGCAACGTGTCCGAGTCGGACACGCGCCCCTTCCCCGCCGCAGCGCCCCGTTCTGCCGTCGGGGCTGTCAGGGCAGCACGATGTTGAAGCCCGGGTCGCCGGGATCGAGCACGCTCGTCAGCTGCGCGAGCACGCCGGAATCCCCCTCGACCGCCAACCCCTCCGATGCGCTGTCCCCGCCCACGAGCGCCAGGAAGCGCGCCTTCGTCGACGTCAGGTGAAGCGCGGCGTCACCGTTCGGCTCCTTCTCGACGTAGATCAGCACGCCGTTGCGGAGGGTGAGGTGGAACGAGCGGCCGAGGTCGCTGAACGTGATGTCGAGGGAGAGGTCGAGGTCCCAGGCCTTCGGTCCGTTCACCGTGATGGCGATCGCGTCGAAGAGCTGCTCCGGGGTGAGCTGGGCGAGGATCGCGGGTGCGTTCGCCGACAGCGGCGTGCCGAAGTTGCCTTCGCGGAGCTCGGTCGCTCCGGACAGGAAGAAGTTGCGCCACGTGCCGTTCTCCGAGCCATAGCCCAGCTGCTCCAGGGTGTCGGCGTAGAGGGCCTTCGCGCTGTCGTTCTCCGGTTCGGCGAACACAGCGTGATCCAGGAGCGTCGCCGCCCAGCGGAAGTCGCCGTCGTCGTACGCCTGCTGCGCCAGCTCGACCACCCGGTCCACCCCGCCGATCGCCGCGACGTAGCGCTCGGCCAGCGGCTTCGGCGGGTGGGGCCAGAGGCGCGCCGGGTTGCCGTCGAACCAGCCCATGTAGCGCTGGTAGATGGCCTTGACGTTGTGCGAGACCGAGCCGTAGTAGCCGTGGGTGCTCCAGTTCGCGGCCAGCGCAGGCGGCAGCTCGATGATCTCGGCGATCTCCGCCCCGTTGAGTCCCTGGTTGAGCATGCGCAGCGTCTGGTCGTGCAGGTACCCGTAGAGGTCCCGCTGCACGCCGAGGAATGCTTTGATCTCGTCGTTGCCCCAGGTGGGCCAGTGGTGGGAGGCGAACACCACGTCGGTGTCGTCGCCGAACCGCTCGATCGCCTCGGTGAGGTACTGCGACCAGACGTGCGGGTCGCGCACGACCGCACCGCGCAGCGTCAGCAGGTTGTGCAGGTTGTGCGTGGCGTTCTCGGCCATGCACAGGGCGCGGTAGCGCGGGATGTGGAAGTGCATCTCCGACGGCGCCTCCGTGCCCGGCGCCATCTGGAACTCGACCTCCACCCCGTCGAACGTGTGCGTCTCGCCGGTGGTGGTGATCTCGAGGGTCGGGACCATGATCCCCGGCGCTCCCGTCGACGTCGTCTGGCCGAGCCCGGCGCCCACCTGACCCTGCGGTCCGCGAGCGAGCGCCGCACCGTACATGTAACCGGAGCGGCGGGACATGGCCGTGCCGGCGTAGACGTTCTCCGAGATCGCGTGCTCGAGGAACCCCTCCGGGGCGACGATCTGCACCCGCCCCGCCTCGACCTCCTCCGGCGTGACGATGCCGAGCACGCCGCCGAAGTGGTCGATGTGGCTGTGGGAGAAGATCACGGCCACGATCGGACGGTCACCGCGATGCTTCCGGTAGAGAGCGAGGGCCGCAGCGGCCGTCTCCGCGGCGATGAGCGGGTCGACCACGATCACTCCGGAGTCGGTCTCGATGAACGACATCACCGACAGGTCGAAGCCGCGGGCCTGGTAGACGCTCTCGACGACTTCATAGAGGCCGTGCTTCGCCACGAGCCGGCTCTGCCGCCACAGGCTGGGGTTCACCGTCTCCGGCGCATCGCCGTCGAGGAAGTCGTAGGTGGAGGCGTCCCACACCACCTCGCCCGCGGCGTTGCGGATCGCCGGGTCGTCGAGCGTGCCCAGGAAGCCGCGGTCAGCCGCCTCGAAGTCCGCGGTGTCCGCGAACGGGAGGCTGCCGGACAGTGAGGTGTGCGCGTCGCGGATGGACGGCGTCGGATCGTTCTGCTCCATCGGAAATCCCTCTCGTCGAATCGTCCTGCGGGGACAGCGTCCTGCACGCCACGGTGTCGTGTCTAGAGGGATCGTCGGCGTCGGACGACGGCTCTAGATGAGCGCTGAGAATGCTCATAGGATGCGAAAAACGTGCAGCACCTGACTATGGGGGTCGGTTGCCATGATGACGAAGACGAAGCGGTCGCGTGCGGGTCGCCTGACCGGCGGAACGCTCGCCGCGCTGCTCATCGTCGCGCTCTCGCCTTTGACAGCTGCTCCCGCGGCCGCGGAGGGACCGAGCCAGCTCAGCCTGACGAAGACGGCGTCCGTCGAGACCGTCGCACCGGGCGAGACCTTCAGCTACACCCTCGAGGTCGGCTGCACCGCCGTGGATGTGGGCACCGGTTGCACGAACGCGACTCTCGTCGACCAGGTCCCTGCGCAGTTCGAGGTCGTCGGGGTCACGGTCGGGACCGGGCTCTCCGCCGAGGACCCGCAGGTCTCGGGTAACGACGTCACCGTCGTCTTCAACTCTCCCCTCGACGATCCGCCCGGCGCGATCGGCCTCCCTGCGTCCGCGACCGGGGTCGTCACGATCTCGGTGCGGCTGCGGGATGACGTGCCTTATGAGCAGAACGGCGTCCCGATCCCGAACAGCGGCACGCTGACCGCGACGAACCAGCTCGCGCCCGCGGAGTCGACCGCGACCGTCACGCCGGAGATCCCGCTGGACCTCGCCACGACGGCGACGAAGGCGTTCGATCCGACGGGTGCGCCGGCGAGCCCGGGCACGACCACCACCGTGACCCTCGGCGGCACCAACACGTCGAATGCGGGGGCGGACAGCATCGTCCTGACCGATCCGGCCGATCCCGCCGCGGCGCCGAACCCGTTCACCTACCTCGCGTTCTCCTCCTTCGGCGCCGTCACCTTCCCGCCTCCCGCCGACCAGGTCCAGGTCGATGTCTCGAACGGCACCGAGTGGACGACCGGAACGCCCGGGCCGACTCCCACACTGCCGACGGGCATCGATCCGGAGAGCATCCAGGGCATCCGGTTCACCTTCACCAACTCCGCGGGCGAACCGATCCCCGCGGGATCGACCGGGTCGGTCGACGTCGTGCTCGTGCAGCGGCAGAACGTCCTCGATCTCACGACCGCGACGGTCGTCCCGAACAACGTCCAGAGCGAGGTCTCCCTCGGCGGCGAGACCGCCACGGGATCGGCGAACGCCGACTACACGATCCAGTCGAGCACCGTCACGGTCGCCGCGACGAAGTCGTTCGCCCCGTCCACGGTGACCGAGGGCCAGCCGACCACCGTGACGATCGGGGCGACGAACAACAGCGCCGTGCCGCTCACCGACCTCACCCTCACCGAGCCGACGCAGACCGGCGCGGACCCGTTCGCCGGCGGCTTCCCGGCGGGCATCACGTTCGCCGGCTTCACGGGCGACATCACCTGGCCCGCGGGGGCGACCGGGGTCAGCGTCCACTACTACTACACGGACGGGACGGAGGAGACGCTGACGTCGACGACGTCCGGCACCATCCCGGCGCCCGACGAGTCGAAGTCCGTCACACGGTTCGCGGTCACGTTCACCGGCGAGATCGCGCCGGGGGCGAGCGCGAGCATCCCCTTCGTGCTGGACACGGACCCCGCCATCACCGATGACACGCTGACGGTGACGAACAGCCAGACGGTCGACGGCACGTCCGCGGCGGGGACGACGGGCACGGCCGACGCGACGGCCGACCTGACCATCCTCACGAAGCGGCTCGCCACCACCATCGGCAAGACGATCAGCCCGACGGACATCGCCTCCTCTCCCGGCGAGTACGTGACCGTGCAGCTGCCGGCCGGCACGAGCCCGAGCCCCGCATCGACGGTGGATGCGAACCAGATCGTCGTGCAGGACCCTCCGGGTGCGCCGCCGGCACTGACCGACTGGTGGAACCACTTCAACGCGACGGCGATCACGCAGACCGCGGTCCCCGCGAACGCCACCATGACCGTCCAGTACTGGGACGGAGCGGAGTGGGTCGACCTCCCCGGTGCGACCGGCATCGAGGGGCCGACGAACTTCTCGATGGACATCACCACGAACCCGACCCCTGACGAGGTCCAAGGACTGCGCTTCATCTACACGCCCACCGGCGGGTCGACCTTCCCGCCCGGGACCACCGTGCAGCCGAACGTGACGATGTCGCTGCGCGACCAACTGCGCGACGGGTCGGGACCGGCGACGGGCACCGACGAGACGATCGAGAACTGCGCCGCTTCGTCGGCGACGGGGTTCGGCGGCGAGACGGCGAGCACGGTCATGCCGTCGCCGTGCCCCGTCGTGACCACCCACGCCGGCGGCCTGCCCGGCGGCGACGACTTCCTCGACAAGAGCTGGGCCGCACCGAAGGTGCTGACCGCCCGCAGCGACGCGCAGACCACGGCGACGTTGAACTGGTCGACGGGAGGCCGCTCCAACCTGAGCTCGATGGTCATCTCCGACGTGGCGGACCCGACCACGACCTCCCTCGCGTTCTCGATGTTCAACGCCTTCGACCTCGTCGGCGTCCCGGCGATCAGCGCCGCGCAGGACCCCTGGCTGAAGTACGACCAGGTGGCGTCCGTGCAGCTCTACGACGGCACCGGGTGGGTGGACGCGGCGAACGACCCGTGCCCGGCGGCCTGCATCGGTGCATTCCCGGGTGTCACGCTCACGGCGGCCGAGCGGGCCTCCACGATCGGCGTCCGCCTGACGTACCGCGAGAGCCCGGACCGTGCGGCGGCGTCGGCCGGCGACCCCACGGCTCCACCGGTCGGTTCGGGAGTCGCCCGCTCGACCGGCAACGACCGCGCCATCGTGCTCACCGTGCAGCTGCGCGACGATGTGCGCTCCCCGGTGACCACACCGGACCCGGTGATCGCCACCCGCATCTACAACGCCGACGTCCCCGGGGCGATCGCCAACACTGCCCGGGCGACCGGGACCTCGTCGATCGACGGGTCGACGGTCACGGACACGGCGGAGGACATCATCCGGCTGCTCGACGTGCCGCTCAACGCCACCCTGACGAAGTCGTGGGAGGGCGGCCCGCTCGGCGTGCCCGAGATCGGCACGGACCCGACCCTGTACCCGTCGGGCCGCGTCACCCTCGTCGGCACCAACACCACCGCGTCCAACGTCGACAACCTCGTCATCTCGGACCCGGCCGACGGCACACCGACACCGTTCGACGTCTTCGACCTGGTGAAGATCGAGAGCATCTCGGTGCCGGCCGGCGCCACGAGCAGCACAGTGGAGCTGACCCGGGTCGCGTCCGGAGCACCTCCTGTCACCGATTCGTACAGCGTCGCGGACGCGCTCGCACTGAGCGCGAGCGATCTGGCCGACGTCATCGGCATCCGCGTCGTCCACTCGGGCCGCATCGAAGCGGGGGCCGCCTCGACGGTGGTGTTCGACACCCGGCTCCGGGCGACCGCGCGCACGGACGGGACGCCGGTGACCGCAGCAGCCGACTCGCCGGTCCCGAACACCGCGCGGGCGACCGTGAGCGACGAGGGCGGAGCCGTCGGCGGCATCCCGACGGTGAACGCCAGCGACTCGATCGAGCTCGCCGACGGCGACCTGACGGTGACCGCGGGGAAAACGATCGCTCCCGCCCAGCAGACCGAGCCGGACGACTCACCGGTGACGGTGACCCTCTCCGGCGAGCCGGGAGGCACGATCCGCGCCCGGCGCCTCACGTTGACCGACGAGTCGGGCACGTTCTGGAACGCCTTCGACTTCCGCGGCTTCGCGACTCCGCTCGTGCTGACCGCGCCGATCGACCGCGTCCAGATCGACGTCTGCGTCGATCGCACGTTCACCGATCCCACCGCATCGTGCGAGGCGGACGGCGGGCACTGGGTGCTCGGGGTGCGGCAGGCCGAGGCCGACGCCAACGCGACCCCGTTGCCGGCCGGCCTGACGAACGCGGACGTCGACGGCATCCGGTTCGTCTTCACCCGCGAGGATGGCTCCCTCTTCCAGCCCGTGCCGCACCAGGAGGTTGCGGTCAGCGCCCAGCGCCGGGCGGACCTCCGCTCGGGCGGCCCGGTGCCGAGCGACCTCTCCACCAACGCGCCCGCTCCGGGCGAGACCGCTGCGGGCACCTTCACCAACACGGTCGACGCGCTGGCGGAGGGCACCTTCGACAACGGCGGTGCCCCGTTCACCGCCGAGGACTCGGCGACCGCGACGGAGCAGTACATCCACGCGACGAGCGCGGTGGCCGTCACCAAGTCGCCGGCCGGCGTGCAGGCGCCGGGAGCGGTCATCCCGTACACCCTCACGGTCACGAACACGGGCGCGATCGCCGTCACCGACCCGGTCATCACGGACCAGCTCCCGACCGACGCGGACGGGCCGTTGCTCGTCTTCGACCCGTTCGCCGACCCGGCCGGGCCCGGCCCGTACACCTACGCCCTCAGCGGTGCGGCTCCCGCGCCGCCGAGCGGTCCGGCGATGCCGACCGACCCGGCCTCGGTCGACGCGACGGTGACGCAGGCCGGCGCGCACCTCGCCTTCACCTTCCCGCCGGGGACGGTGCTCGAGGTGGGCCAGACGTACACGATCACCATCGCTCTGGTGTTCCGGCCGGGCCTCCCCGCCGACACGGTCGTGACGAACACGATGGGGGTCACCGGTGATCGGCCGTTCGACGCGTGCGGCGGGACCGTCGACCCCGCGACCGGCGCGTGCACCGCCGCGACGACGGTCACGGTCGAGAGCGCCGGCGCACTGCGCGGCGTGAAGTCGGTCCGGGCGACGGACACCACGCTCGGTGTCGAGTCGACGGTGCCCGGTGTGACCTGCGTACCCGGCGCCGACGGCTTCTACGCCGGCTCGTGCGTGCCGATCACGAAGCCGGGCGGAACCGAGGTGTGGCGCCTGACCCTGGTGAACACCGGCACGCTGCCGATGGACCGGATGGTCGCCATCGACAAGCTGCCTGCCCCGGGCGACACCGGTGTGCTGACGCCGCTCCCGCGCAATTCGGAGTTCCGTCCGACCTACACCGGGACCTCGACGCTCGCCGATGCCCCGGCCGGTGCCACGATGATCCAGTACTACACGACGGACGCGACGCCCTGCGTCGACGACCTCGCGACGACCGGCGTGGCGTGCCCGCCGGGCGCCTGGACGGAATGGACGGGCGATGTCGATCCGGCGACGGTGACGGCGCTCAAGTTCGTGGTCGCCTTCGACCCCTCGATCGCCCCCGCTGGCTCCATCGCGATCGACGTCACCACCCGCACCCCGTCGGTGCCGCCGGCACAGGCGGACGACCCGATCGCCTGGAACACCGTGGGCGTCGCCGGGCGGGTGGACGTGAACGGCACTCCGACGGTCACTGCTCAGACCGAGGGCAACAAGGTCGGCGTCGCGCTCGCGACCGGCCCCGTGTCGATCGAGAAGCAAGTGACCGGAGCAGGCGCCGCCTTCGCACCGGGGACCTTCACCGGCACGCTCCTCTGCGTGTCGGACGGGACCGCGCTCGACCCGATCCCGGTCACGCTGACGCCCGGCACACCTACGACGGTCGACGGACTGCCGTGGGGAGCCGACTGCACGGTGACGGAGGACGACGCCGGGCAGTCCGCGTCGACCGCCACCCACGTGATCGTCGGGACGGACTCCGACCCGGTCCCCGTGATCACCGTCGTCAACACGTACGACCTCGCCGGCCTCGTCGTGGTCAAGCACGTCGACTCGTCCGCCGTCGACCAGAGCGGCGAACCCATCTCCTACGGTCCTTTCCCGGTGACCGTCGACTGCACCTTCCAGGGTGCGACCGTCTATGCGACCGGCTACGGCCCCTCCGTGCCGATGGCGGCCGACCTCGCCGACGGCGGATCGCTGACGCTGACGGGACTCCCGGCGGGCGCCTCCTGCGTCGTCACGGAGACCGACGCGATGGGCGCGGTCACCACCACGGTGACCACCACGACCGCGGGCGGCACCACCGGACCCACCGCGGGCACCGGAACGACCGTCGAACTCACGCCCGACGGCACCGACGGCACGACGAACACGGTCGCGCTCACCAACGCATACGACGTGGGGTCGCTCGAACTCCTCAAGGTCGTGGATGGCACGGGGGCGCCCGACTTCGGTACCGGACCGTTCCGGATCCGCGTCGTCTGCAGCCTCGACGACGCGTCGGGCACCCGCGCCACCTGGGACGGCATCGTCACCCTCGGCGGCACGCGTCCCCTCGACGTCACGATCGACGACATCGCCACCGGCTCGGTCTGCGACGTGACCGAGCCGGGCGCGGGAGGCGCGAACGGCTCGACGGTCGCGCCGGGCCAGGTCACCATCGGATCGGGTGAGGCGGTCACGGTCACGATCACGAACACGTTCCTGACGGGCTCGCTCCACGTCGACAAGGTGCGGGAGGGTCCCGGCGCCGACCTCTACGGCGCGGGCCCGTTCACGGTCGCCCTCGCCTGCGTCCAGTCCGTGAACGGCTTCCCGTCCCCGGTGACGATCCCGGGCGGCGCGACCCGGACCCTGGACGCGGCCGGCGGATACGCGGCCGACTACCTGCTGCTCCCCGCCGACGCGACCTGCGTGCTCCGGGAGATCGGCACGGGAGGGGCGAGCGGCACCGCCCTCCTCGACGAGAACGGCGACCCGGCCGGACCGGTGCGGATCGTCGCGGGCGAGACCGCGACGCTCACCGCTGTGAACACGTTCGACGTCGGCTCGCTCCGCGTCACCAAGATCGTCGACGGTGGCGGCGCCTCCTCGCGCGGAGACGGTCCGTTCACCGTGCACCTGTCCTGCACCACGGCGCAGGGCGGCCTGCCGGTGACCGTCGCCATCCCGGGCGGCTCGGACCGCGTGCTCTCGAAGGCGGCCGGGATGACCGCCGTCTACGCCGACCTGCCCGTCGGCGCCGCCTGCGAGCTGACCGAGGCCGACACCGGGGGAGCGGACGCCGTCACGATCGCGCCCAACAGCGGCGACGCCCGCGTCGGAACCGCGACGGTGGGCGACGACACCGTGATCGACCTGACCGTCACGAACACGTTCGACCCGGCGGCGTCCACCGCCCTCCCCGACACAGGATCCGACATGTGGCCCGCGCTGCTCGCCGGGTTCGGCCTGCTCGGGATCGGGCTCCTGCTGCGGCGGCGCCGGCGGTTCCAGGGGTAGGGGGCGATGCCCGAGCCGGTCAGCGTGGTGACGGGGCCGTGGCTTCCATGACCTCCAGCTGCAGCTCGTCCAGATTGCGCAGGTGTGCGGTCGCGTGTGTCCGCGCGGCCTCTGCGATGTGCTGAGCGTCCGCGAGGGAGGTCGCGCCGACGACGAGCTGCGCCGAGCCGTGCAGGCGGTGGCCGACCCAGCGCAGCTGGACGCGGGGCACCGCGGTGACTCCCGGAGTGTCCTCCAGGGCGTGTTCCAGGCGGTCGACGAGGTCGGGCTCGATGCCGTCGAGGAGGCGCCGGCCGATGCTGCGCACGGTGCCCCACAGCAGGACGATGATCGCCGCAGAGATGAGCAGTCCGACGATCGGGTCGGCCAGGGGGAAGCCGAGCATGACGCCGAGCGCGCCCAGGACCACGGCGAGGGAGGTGAAGCCGTCGATGCGCGCGTGCACACCGTCGGCGACGAGGGCGGCCGAGCCGATGCGCTGACCCACGCGGATGCGGTAGATCGCCACGGCCTCGTTGCCCGCGAAGCCGATGACGCCGGCGGCGATCACCCAGCCCAGGTTCTCCAACGGGTGCGGGTGGATGAAGCGGTCGATCGACTGCCAGGCCGCGACGACCGCGGAGAGGGCGACGACGGCGATGATGAACAGCCCGGCCAGGTCTTCGGCCCTGCCGTACCCGTAGGTGTAGCGGCGGGAGGCGGCCCGCCGGCCGAGCACGAACGCCACCCACAGCGGGATGGCCGTCAGGGCGTCCGAGAAGTTGTGGACGGTGTCGGCCAGCAGCGCGACGGACCCGCTGATCGCGACCACGACAGCCTGCAGGACGGTGGTACCGAGCAACAGGAACAGGCTGATCTTGAGGGCGCGGACACCCTCGGTGCTCGCCTCGAGCGCGTCGTCGATCGAGTCGGCGGCGTCATGGGAGTGCGGCACGAACAGTTCGTGGAGGAAGCCCCGCACCCCGGTCGGGTGGCTGTGGCCGTGGTCGTGGTCGTGCCCGTGGTCGTCGTGGTCGTGCTCGTGGTGCTCGTGCGGGTGCGGATGGCTCACGCCGAGTCCTCGGCGCCGGCGGCCTCTGCGTGGTGGTGCCGCGGGGTGCCGCCGAGCGAGTGCTCCGCCTGGAAGATCGCATCCGTCACCAGTCGACTGGCGTGCTCGTTGCCGAGTCGGTAGAAGACGCGCTGGCCCTCCTGCCGGGTCGCGACGATGCGGGCCAGCCGCAGCTTGGCGAGGTGCTGCGAGACCGCGGCGGGCTGCTTGTCCAGGATGTCGGCGAGATGGTTCACCGACAGCTCGCCCGCGTCCCGCAGGGCGAGGACGATGCGCACGCGCGTCGCGTCGGCGAGCATCCCGAACACCTCGACGGCGAGCTCCACGTATTGGCTGTCCGGAAGACGTCCGCATATCGGCTTATCTGCATCCATACGCAGATTAAACACGGAGAGACGCAGCAACGCAAACGGGTGAGGGTCGCCTCGGCTTCCTGGCACGGGATGCCCGCGCTGCCTAGGCTGAGCCCATGACCGACGAGATCCGCACGGGGCAGCATCCGGGAGAACCGCACCGCGAGGGGCTCGCACAGCGCCTGAACTGGCTGCGGGCCGGTGTGCTCGGCGCCAACGACGGCATCGTGTCCGTCGCGGCGGTCGTCGTCGGTGTCGCGGGTGCGACGCCGACGGTGCCGGCCATCCTGACCGCCGGTCTCGCCGCCCTCGTCGGCGGTGCGATCTCGATGGCGCTCGGCGAGTACGTCTCGGTCAGCAGCCAGCGGGACAGCGAGCACGCGCTGATCGCGAAGGAGCGCCGGGAGCTCGCCGAGATGCCCGAGGCGGAGTTCGAGGAGCTGACCGGGCTGTGGGAGGCCAAGGGCCTGCGCCCCGAGACCGCGCGACAGGTCGCGATCGAGCTGACCGAGCGGGACGCCCTCGCGGCGCATCTGTCGGTGGAGCTCGGGATCGATCAGGATGACGTGGTGAGCCCCTGGCACGCGGCACTCGCCTCCGCCGTCGCCTTCACGATCGGCGGCATCCTCCCTCTGCTGACGATCCTGCTCCCGGCGGAGGTGCGCATCCCGGTCACCTTCGTCGTCGTGCTGGTCGCGCTGGCCGTCACCGGCTACGTCGCCGCGTGGATCGGGGGCAGCTCGCGCGGCAAGGCGATGCTGCGGGTCGTCGTGGGCGGCGCGCTCGCCCTGGTGGCGACCTTCACGATCGGCGCGCTGCTGGGCACCACCGGCGTCGTCTGAGCGGCCCGGCGGTGGCGCCGGTCACGCCCGCGGTGTGTCCGAGGCCGGCAGCCGAACGGTCACGCGACCGCCGCCGTCCAGGCCGTCGTTCGTGGCGGTGACGGTTCCCCCGTGACGGGTGACGACCTCCGACACGAGGGCGAGACCGAGTCCGTAGTGCCGTCGGCCGCCGGCGTCGACGTCGGCGGGCTGAGCCCTCGCCGAGGCGAACCGCTCGAACACGCGCGTGCCGGAGTCGAGGGCGAAGCCGGGGCCGTCGTCGCTCACCCGTAGCAGGACCTCCGCTCCGTCGCGCGCGCACTCGAGGAGGACGCGCGATCCGGCGTGGTCGACGGCGTTGTCGACGATGGCCACGATCATCCGCCGCAGCGATACCGCCGCCCCCGCGACCGTCACGTCGCCGGTCGACGTCGACGTGACCTCCACGCCCCGCTCCTGCGCGCGTGCCTGCGCCGCGGCGGCGACGGCTGACGCCACCGCGGCGAGATCGACCGGGTCCTTCGCCGCATCCTGTCGGGGATCGGCGGCGGTCAGCAGGTCTTCGACGATCTCGGCCAGCGCCTTGCTGTCGTCGACGAGCTCGTCGACGCCGGTGCTCACCGGAGCCGGGACGGGGGTGTCGGCATCCCGGATGCGGCGGCGCAACAGCTGCGCCCGCATGCTGAGCAGGGTCAGCGGCGTGCGCAGCTCGTGGCTCGCATCGGCGACGAACCGGCGCTGGATCGCCAGCGATTCCGCGAGCGGGCGCATCGCCCGGCGCGCGATGAAGACGCCGACGAGAGAGGCGGCGACGGCGGCGATCACCCCGGAGATGACGAGCGCGACGATGAGCCGGGTGAGCTCCTCCCGCTGCTCTCCGAGGCCGTACGAGATCTGCACGACCTTGCCGCGGCGCACGTTCGTCTGGGTCAGGTAGTCCTGTCCGCCCGCCGTGATGGTCTCGGTCTCGGCCGCGCCGCCCGCGGCCACCCGCTCGATGGCCGCTTCGTCGGGCAGCCCGTCCGGGAGTCCGTCGGAGCTCTGCGTGCCCTGGTCACCACCGGGGCCGCCTCCCGTCGCCCCCGGCAGCGGGACGACGGTGATCAGGAGGTCGCGGGGCGCGTCGTGCACCGAGTCGACCATGGAGGCGTCGGCGAGCGTGCGCTTCGCGGCCTCCGACTGTCCGGCCGAGACGACGGCGACGATGACGACGCCGAGCAGGGCGAACAGCACGAGGATGATCGCCGCGAACTGGATCGCCAGGCGCCTCGAGGCGGACCGCACCTCCCGGTCGTCTGCCGTCGTCACAGGGCGCCCATGCGGTAGCCGAGCCCGCGCACGGTCTCGATCAGGGTCCGGCCGAACTTGCGGCGCAGGTGATGGACGTAGGTGTCGACCACCCCCGGGTCGTCGGCGTCGGCGAACACCGTCTCCAGCAGCATCGCGCGCGAGTACACCTGCGTGGGCCGGCGGGCGAGCTGCTCGAGCAGCGCGGACTCCCGCTCCGAGAGGACGGTGCGCTCGCCGCCGTCGAGGATGACGGTCCGGTTGTCCGCGTCGAGCACGCCGCCGGTGAAGCGGATGGTCGGCGCGCTCGACGTGCCGCGCCGGCGCAGCACCCGCAGCCGGGCGAGCAGCTCGTCGATGTCGAACGGCTTCGCGAGGTAGTCCTCGGCGCCGCCGTCGAGTCCCTCCACCCGGTCGGCGGCGTTGCCGAGGGCCGAGAGCACGAGGACCGGCACGGTGAGCCCGCTCTGCCGGATGCGGCGGAGCACATCCATGCCGTCGAGCACGGGGAGGCCGCGGTCGAGGATGAAGACGTCGAACGGCTGCGTGAGGCTCAGATGCAGGGCGCGCTGCCCGTCCGCCGCGACGGACACGTCGTAGCCCTCGGACTCGAGCAGCTCCGCGAGCATCCCCGCGAGCCGGGAGTCGTCTTCGGCGACCAGAACCTGCGGCTTCTCCGTCACGCTCACAGCATAGGCGGGTGCCTCGCTCACGCCGCGCCCCGGGCGAAGGGGAGGTCGCCGGCGCCGACGAGCGCGCCGTCGTCCGTGAGCCCGAGCACGCCGCGGGCGCCGTGCGCGAGCGCCCATTCGACACCGTCCCGGCCGAGCGCGAAGACCGCGGTCGCCAGCACATCGGCCGTGGTCAGGTCGGCGGCCACGACGGTCGCACTGACCAGCCCGGAGGCGGGGCGCCCGGTGCGGCCGTCCACGATGTGCTCTCCGCGCTCGTAGGCGCCGGAGGTCGCGACCGCTCCGTCGGTGAGGGTCAGCACCGTGAGCATCGTCGCCGGGTGGGCGGGCGAGCGGATGCCGACGTTCCAGCCCGCGGCTCCCTCCGGCGCGCCGGAGACGACGACATCGCCGCCGGCGTTCAGGCAGAAGTCGTGCAGGCCGCCCGCGGCCAGCACGGCGGCGGCGTTCGCGGCCGCCCAGCCCTTGACGACGCCGTCGAGGTCGAGGAGCCCCTCGGCGGTCCGGATGCGGAACGCCCCGGCGGAGGCGTCGGCCGCGCGCTGCCCGATGCCGATGACCTCCCGCAGCGGCGCGCTGAAGTCCTCCGGACCGAGCTCTCCGCGGTTCGCGGCGCTCACCTCGCTGTCGGCCCGGTACGTGCTGAACCGGCGGTCCGCCTCCCGCAGCACCTCGAACGCCCGGTCGGCGCTGTCGCGGTGGTCCCCGGCGTCCCGGATGTCGATCGACATCGGGATGCCCATGACCGTCTCGACGACCCTCACAGCTGGTCGATCGCCGACTGGAGGGACTGCATGTAGCTCTCCGACGTGTAGGTCGCGCCGGAGACGGTGTCGATGTTCGCGGACTGCGCCGCGATGGCTTCCTGCTCCAGGATCGGCGTCGCCTGCTGGTTGATCTCCTGGCTGCGGCGGTCGCCCGGCGACTGCAGCACCTGCACGGCGGTGATCGTGGAGCCGCTGAACGTCACCTGCACCTGGAAGGACCCGTAGCGGTTCTGCTCGACCGCACCCGTGATCGTCTTCGTGGCCGAGGCGGCGGCGGTCGACGGGGTGGCGCTCGGCGTCGCCGTCGCGCTCGGGGACGTGGCCGTGGCATCCCCGGTCGTGGTCGACCCCGTCGACGTGCCCGAGGTGGTCCCGCCGCTCGTCGTCGTGGTGGTGCTCGATGCGGAGGCGGTCGTCTGGGTCTCGCCGAGGTCGTACAGCCGGAGCCCGACCGTCGCCCCCATCACGACCATGATCACCGCGAACAGGATCGTCCCGCGCCATTTGCGTCTCATGACATGCTCAATTCTTCTCGGTGGATGAAGCGGCGTGGCATCCGGAGGGACCGGAGCGTCGACTCGGCCGTGTCGGCCATGCCTTCGGGGCCGCAGAGGAAGGCCTCCCAGTCGTGGAGGTCGGGGATGAACCTGCTCATCGCGCCGACGCCGAGCGGGTCGTAGCCGAGTTCGGCACGGCGCCCGACGACCGGCACCACGGTGAGGCCGGGCATCGCCTGCAACTCGGCGAGCAGCGCCAGATGGGCCGCCGAATGGGCGCGATAGATCAGGACGGGTTGCAACCCGCGCGCGACCAACTCCTCCGCGAGCGCGCGGATCGGCCCGATCCCGGCGCCTCCGGCGATGAGCAGCACCTGCTGGCGGCTGGCGTGGTCGGCGGTGAACTGGCCGAACGGCCCCTCGGCGAACGCCAGTGTCCCGGGCTTCAGATCCCGGAGGCGGGACGAGTGGTCACCCAGCTCACCGACCGTGATGCGCAGGTACCCGTCGGCCGGCACGCGGGAGATCGAGTAGGGGTGGGCGGTGCCGAGGTGGCCCCAGGCGAGGAAGCGGAAGCTCATGAAGTTGCCCGCCCGCACGCCTCGCGTGTGGAGGTGCGTGCCCGAGAACCAGACGCTGAGCGTCCCCTCGCTCTCCGGCACCACTGCGACCACGCGCATCCGGTGCCGCCACGCGTCGGCCGTCGGCAGGATGAACCGCCACGTGAGCACGGCGGCCGCGGTGCCGAGGTACAGCACGATCCAGAGCACGCGGTTGACCGGGTAGCCGACGAAGTGGGCGCCGCCGCTGAGCTGGTGGAAGAAGGTGAGGAAGATCGCGACGTACGTCGTGACGTGCACCCAGTACCAGACCTCGTAGGAGAGCAGCGACCGGATCCACCGCGCGCTGGTCAGCCCGACGACGACGAACGCGATCGTGCCGATCAGCGCGGTGAGCATGTCGGGGTAGTCCTGCAGGATCGCGACGAACTCCGGCCACGGCGTCTTCTGGTCGAACAGCTCCCCGCCCGCGACCAGCAGCACGACGTGCGCGACGATCAGGAGGATGACGGAGGTCCCGAGCGATCGGTGCCAGGCGACGAGCCGGTCGAGCCCGACGGCGTTCTCGAACCACGGCACCCGGGCGATCAGCAGCAGCTGGGCGCAGACGAGATAGCCGCCGAGCATCCCCGCGAGTTCGCCCATCGTGGTGACCACGCTCGCGGGCGTGACCGCGAAGGTGGCGGGCACGGCCAGCCACCACATCAGCAGCACGCCGACGAGGCCAAGGGCCAGCGCCACGCGCACCGTCGCCGAGCCGCGCCGACTCCGGGTGGCGGTGCCGCGGATGACCATCCTGCGGGGCGCCGTGATCGCGCTCATCGTCCGTTCTCCATGGAATCAACGATCGCGATCGATTCTTGGCGGATTCTTACGCGGGCTGGAGAAACCCTGTGGGCGGGCTATGTCTTGCGGCACCTCCCGGAGTTCGCCGGGCGTGCACGGCTCGCGGCGCTCACTTCACCGGACCGAAGAGCGCGTCCACCTCGGCGAGTTCGAGGTCGGCGGTCGCCTGGATGAGCTTCAGCAGCTCCGGGTCGAGCCCGGGCGCGAACTCCTCGAGCCGCTCCTCCGCGATCACGGAGGGGACGCCGACGGGAGCCTGCTCGGTCGACTCGAGGTCGGTGCCGTCCTTCGACGGGGAGAGGCCGCGGAAGATCTTGCCGGCCTCCGACTGGCCGGCGAGGTCGAACGTGTACTGCTTGTTCTGCAGCCCCAGATCGGTGAGCTTCTTGACCTCGGGGAACCGCTCCGCGTTGGTCTTGGGGATGGGCAGCAGCTTCGCCCAGTCGACGCCGAGCGTCTCGAGGGCTTTGGCGTAGCCGTTCTCGTGGGCCTGGTCGCGCACGATCAGGTAGGCAATGGTCGAGCGGGCGGTCTTGTTGTCCGTCATCTCGTAGATGCGGCACTTCTGCAGCCGCCCGGTGGACTCGAGCATGAGGTTGTAGAGCAGGTCGAGCACCAGGTTGCCGGAGTTGTAGACGTAGCTGCCCGACCACGGGTTGCCGACCGCGTCCACCGGCAGCGCGCCCTGCGCGCCGACGAGGTAGTGGTGGATGTTGCTCTCCGAGAGCGCGATGTTCAGCGGGGTCGCGCCTCCGGCGCCCGGCTTGTCGAGCGGGTCGGTGAGCTTGCCCTGGTAACGCGGGGAGCCGTCCAGGAGGCGGGAGATCGTGGTGCCGATCAGCTCGACGTGGCTGATCTCCTCGGTCCCGATCCCCTGGATCAGGTCGCGGTACGGCTTCGCCGCCGGGCCGCGGAAGTTCATTGCTTGGAACAGGTACTGCATCATGGTGCGCATCTCGCCGAACTGGCCGCCGAGCCCCTCCTGCAAAGCGTTGGCCGCGGCGGGATCGGGCTCGTCCTGAGCGATGTCGTTGATCAGGCTCTGCACGTGGAAGAACATCCGTGACCTCCAAGGGTCTTCGCTGCCGGAGGAGTCCGACGCCCCCAACGGTCCCCGCATCCGGGCCGATCCGTACCCATTGACCAGGGCGGATAAGAAGGATCGGCGCCGATGTCGGTGGCCTCACGTAGGCTTTTCGGGTGTTTGTCGAAGATGCGGCTCTGTCGGAGGAACTCCGGAGGTTGCGGGAATGCGTGCGGGAGCCCATCCGCACTCCAGGACGGATCCAGTCCCACGGGAAGCTGATGGTCATCGACCCCGACTCGCAGGAGATCGTCGTCGCCAGCGAGAACGCCCAGGAGTGGCTCGGGCGGTCCCTGGCGGATCTGCGGAGCCGCACGATCACCTGGACGGCCACGTCGTCGCTGCGCGGCGATCCCGTGCGCGTGGACCTCGACGGCGTCTCGTACGACGCGGTCACCCACTCGGTCGGCCGGCTGCGGGTGCTGGAACTCGAACCCCTCGCCGACTCGGCGAGCCAGCCCGCTTCGACGGTCGTCGACGCGATCCGCCGCCTGGGCGCCATCGGGACCGTAGACGAGCTGCATCTCGCCGTCGCGGCCGAGGTGAAGCGGATGACGGGCTTCGACCGCGTGATGACGTACCGGTTCTTCGACGACGGGCACGGCGAGGTGGCGGGGGAGGCCGCGGAGCCCGACATGGAGTCGTATCAGGGGCTGCGCTTCCCCGCCTCCGACATCCCGGAGCAGGCCCGCGCGCTCTACCTGACCAAGCTCTCGCGGGCGATCGTCAGCACCGAGGACGCCGGTTCCGCCCTGGTGGCGCTCGACCCCGACCTCCCGCCGCTGGACCTGAGCCAGGCGGAACTGCGCGCCGTGTCGCCGCACCACCTCCAGTTCATGCGGAACATGGGCCAGGCCTCGACGGTCTCCTTCTCGTTGATCCACGACGGGCGCCTGATCGGCATGATCACCTGCGCCCACCGCACCGAGAAGAGGATGCCGCTGCTCCTCCGCCGGGCGATCGAGGTCCTGGCGGCGCACGCGACGCTGCAGCTGACGGCGCTGGAGTCGATCGCGACGCTGCGCCGCGACCTCTCCCTCCAGACGCGCCGCACGGCTCTGACGGCCGACCTCCCCTCCTCGTCCGACGCGCTCCTCACCCTGGTCGACCGGGGTGCGGACCTGCTGGCGCTCGTCGAGGCGGACGGCGCCATCGTCTCCATCGACGGGGTCAGCCGCAGCATCGGGTACGTCCCGCTCGCCGACCGCTCCCGGCTGCTGAGCGCGGTCGGGGCCGAGCCGTTCGCGACGAACGAGGTCGCACGCACGCATCCGGAACTCGCCGCGCTCGTGACGGGGTTCGCCGGGGTGCTCGTGGTCCCGCTCGGCGATCACGGCGTCCTCGTCCTCTTCCGAGTGGAGGCCACCCGCGTCCTCCGCTGGCTCGGCGATCAGAGCGCGAGCAACCGGGACACGCCACTGTCGCCCCGCCGCTCGTTCTCCGAGTGGCAGCAGAGCGTCGAGGGCACGTCCCTGGAGTGGGGCGCCATCGTCGAGGAGGCGCGCGAGCTGGCCCTGGAGATCCAGAAGGCACTGGATCGCCGCGGGGAGGCGCGTCTCGCCCAGCTCGCGCTGATCGACTACCTCACCGGCCTGCACAACCGGCGGTCGCTGGTCGCCCGCATCGAGGCCGCCCTGGCGGACGGTGAGAGCGGCGCCGTCTTCTTCATCGACCTGGACGGCTTCAAGCAGATCAACGACAGCCGCGGTCATGAGACCGGCGACCACGTGCTCCGCGTCGTCGCCGAGCGCCTCACCGGAGCCTGCCGCGAGTCCGACCTCGTGGCGCGGCTCGCCGGCGACGAGTTCGTGGTCTTCAGCGCACAGCTCTCGGCCGCCGACAGCGTGCGCCTCGCGCATCGGTTCGTCGAACGGATCGACCAGCCCATCGACACCGGCCGCGGACCGGTCCGCGTCTCCGGCTCCTGCGGATTCGTGGAGCTGCAGCCGGGCCGCACGGCGACGCAGGTGATCGAGGAGGCCGATGCCGCGATGTACCGGGCCAAGCGCGCCGGGAGGAACGGCGTCTCGCGCTGACGGTTCGTCGCGCGGCGCAACGGTCCATGGACCTGCGCGGGGCCCGCGGGCAGGATGGGGCGATGGATGTTCCCTTCGTCTGGATCGACGTCTTCGCCGAGCGCGCGCTCGCCGGCAACCCCCTCCCGCTCGTCCCCGACGCCGACGCGCTGAGTGACGAGCACCTGCGCGCCATCGCCCGCGAGTTCAACCAGTCGGAGACGACGTTCCTCTGCCGCCCCACCGCGCCGGGCGCCGACGCGCGGTTGCGGTCCCTGACCCCGGCAGGGGTGGAGGTCGGCGGAGCGGGCCACAACGCGATGGGTGCGTGGATCTGGCTGGCGGGGAGCGGCCGGCTGGACCCCGGGCGCGCTGCCTTCGTCCAGCAGATCGGCGACGACCTCCTGCCGGTGCGGGTCTCGACGGCGGACGGGATCGTGCGGGTGACGATGGAGCAGTCGCGGCCGCGCTTCCCCGGCAGGTTCGCGGATCGGGAGGCGCTCGCCGCCTCCCTCGGCCTCCCGGTCGATTGCCTCGCCGCCGGCCGGCGATCCGAGGTCGGGGACACCGGCGCCGAGCACCTGCTGGTCCCGGCGACGACCAGGGAGGCGGTCGACGCGGCGGTCCCGGACCAGGCCGCGCTGACGGCGGCGCTGGCCGGTGCGGGCGCCGAGGGCTGCTACCTCTACACGACCGCCGTGGATCCGTCGTCGGGGACGCACGCGTACGCCCGCTTCTTCAACCCCACCGTCGGGATCGCCGAGGACCCGGCCACGGGCACCGCGGCCGGAACGCTGGCGGCGCTCCTCGTCCGCGACGGTCTCGCCGCCGCCGGTGCACCGGTCGTGATCGAGCAGGGCCGCTCCCTCGGCCGGCCCAGCCGGATCGTCGTGACGGTCGACGGCGACCGCGTCGCCCTCACCGGCTCGGGTGTCGTCGCGGCGGCGGGGACGCTGTTCCTCTGACTCCGGCCCAGGCGCGTCGCCCGCAAACTGCCTCTTCGGTGCGGCGGGTGGTGCTGCATACGCTGGCCCCAGGTGGCCACGCGTCGGAGGTGGGATGTCCGGGATCCAGGATCGAGTGCGCGGTGCGCTGGTGGCGCTCATCAAGGCGCCGCCGGAGCGACTGCCGATCGCGTCCGAGGTCGGGGTCCCCGAGATGGTCGGCGCGCTCGGGCCGGCCCTCCTCTCCTCGTCGCAGGCCACGAGCGACGTCCAGGAGACGCTGGAGCGGGTGGCCGCCGCGTACGAGCGTCCCGACCTGCGTGTCTTCGTCCTCCCCACCCTTGTGATCGTGGAGGACACGGGAGTCGCGCCGTCGCACACCGCCATCTATCCCGCGAACAATCAGCAGCTCCGGCTGGATCAGGCCGGCGCGGTCGATCACGTGGTGCGGCACGCGGCTGCGCAGCGCGACGACCCGAACGCCGTGGTGGCCGAGATCCGGCGGATCGAGGACCGGCCGCCGCGGTTCGGCGTCGCGCTGACGATCTTCGGCCACCTGCTGCTGACGCTGGGCTTCGGGCTGGTGCTCAACCCGACGGTGGCCGCGCTCCCTGTGTACGCCGTCCTGGGCGCCATCGTCGGCACGATCGTGACGTTCGGGACGCGGATGCCGACGCTGTCGCTCATCCTGCCGGTGTTCACGGCCTTCGTCGTCACCCTCGTCACCTCGTACGCGGCGGACGCGTTCATCCACGATGACGTGCTCCGGCTCGTCGCGCCCGCGCTGGTCAGCTTCCTCCCGGGCCTCACCCTGACCATCGCGGCGGTCGAGCTGACCAGCGGGCAGGTGATGGCCGGGGCCAGCCGCCTCGTCTACGGGATCGCCCGGCTGGCTCTCCTCGCCTTCGGCGTCTTCGCCGCGATCGTGGTCACGGGCCACCCGGCCCAGGTGGACGTGCACGCCCAACCAGCTCGGAGGATGGGCGCCGTGGGTCGGCATCCTCCTGGTCAGCGTCGGCTACTACTTCTTCTCGGCGGCCCCCAGGCGGTCCCTCGTCTGGATCCTCTACGCGCTCGTCGTCGCCTACGCCGCCCAGCTGCTCGGCAACCTGCTGCTCGGGCCGGAGCTGTCCGGCCTGGTCGGCGCGGCCATCGTCGTCCCCGCGGTCTACCTGGCCGCGCGCATCCCCGCCGCCCCACCGGTGGCGATCATGCTGACCTGCGCGTACTGGCTGCTCGTCCCCGGGGCGATGGGGTTCATCGGCCTCAGCGAGGCCGCGGCCGGCACCGCGGGCGCGACCAACCTGATCCTGCAGACCTTCGGCTCCCTGATCGCGATCGCCACCGGGATGCTCATCGGCGCCGGCGTGAGCCGCGACGCCACCGCCGTCGCCCGCGGGTGGCGGCAGCCCGGATAGGGTTTCCCCCATGCCCGCACCCCAGTTCGTCCACCTCGATTGCGACACCGGCATCGACGACGCCCTCACGATCGCCCACCTCCTCGCCCGCCCGCACGTGCGGCTCGTCGGCGTGAGCACGGTGAGCGGCAACACGACGGCGGCGCA
>Ga0153993_100074_pt1 | contig 31469 bp, 36 predicted proteins | sample TSNC077MetaG_FD_104706 | JGI IMG/M metagenome (GOLD analysis project Ga0153993, IMG submission 104706) | Attine ant fungus gardens microbial communities from North Carolina, USA - TSNC077 MetaG | ecosystem: Host-associated > Fungi > Mycelium > Unclassified | place: USA: North Carolina, Lumber...
CACAGGACTTTAGGTACGCGGAAGCTATGCATCAAAACGAGGATGCGCAGTCATCGCAACGAGTATCTTTTGCTCAGATGTTGATGAAGCGGGGCAGTAAATAATATTTCAGACAGTTCTCAGCAAACATTGTACCACTATTTCATTAAATTCGCGTTACCTGATAGACATATATCGGGAAAAGTTACATAAGCAGCTTTCATTTGAATTTTTGAATTGTACGTCTGATATGGGCTTTCAACAGTAGCATATGTGGCAATGATCCTCCATCGTATAAACTACTCTGGTTGGTGGAAATCTACGCAAGGCTCAATGATCTACGCGTTCAGAGGCCCTCGAGCAAGATGGATAAGGATTTCACCGCACCTACATCTTCTACGTCATCGAGGCACCAGAACCAGACACAGACTTTGGATGTACCCTATGGCAACCCTTCTGGTAGGTGGTGCGGGCTACATTGCCTATCAGAACCACCAACCATTTCGTCACACTTACCTAGCTGCTATTAGATGCTGGAGAGTGGCTAGTGCGTTTTCTGTTTGTTGTCCGTATGACTTCGTTCATATCTTGTTCATGTTTTATGCAGGAGCCACAATACTTGGTGTAATTGATTATAAATTCACATTTGCTTGGAAATACGAGGACGAGAATCAACGCTCAGAGGCTGTATCACTTTGTCACAGCCGGAGTGCGAAACGGGTTTTCAAGGCACTCCTAACCAATGGAGGTATGTGATTTTCGCTCTCCTCTCCAGACTCACACCAATTCGTCGTTTCCAGGGATCTTCATAAAACTTGGGCAGCACATGTCCTCGCTCATCGTACTTCCGAGGGAATGGACCAGTGCAATGAGGCCTTTGCAGGATCAGTGCGAGCCAACGGCGTATGAGGATGTCCAGAGACTTTTCCAAGATGACATGGGTTTAAGTATCGAAGAGTTGTTCGACGAGTTTGATCCAAGCCCCATCGGTGTCGCAAGCCTGGCACAAGTACACGTCGCCAAGCACAAGTTGAGTGGAAAATATGTCGCTGTAAAGGTAAGGGGTGTATTATGCTGTTGTCTTGGTCAAAGTTCGAGTTTCTTTCCTATAATCGTAGTTACAACATCCACATCTTGCAGAGTTCTGCGACATCGATATGAAGATGGTTGAGATTATGTTGGGTGTGTACTAGTCAATCTGATTCCAATCAAAGCTGATGTATATAGGTTGGATCAAGTACTGGTTCCCAGAGTTTGAGCTTACTTGGCTAGCCGTGCGTTCTTTTTCACTCTGTTTTCAGGAAAAGCTTCACTGTCTCTGCAGGACGAGATGAAACAACATCTCCCAAATGAAATGGATTTTATTCATGAAGCCTCCAATGCAGTTCGAGCCATACGGGATTTTCAAGGGATGCGAACATCGTTGTACATACCAGAAATCATTGCCGCCACTAAACGAGTCCTTATCATGGAATTCATCAGAGGTGGACGTGTCGATGACCTGTGGTATCTTGCCGAGAACAACATTGATCGTAATAAGGTAGCCCTTGAGTTATCTCGCATTTTCAGCCAGATGGTGTTTGTTAATGGATGGTTTCACGCTGTAAGTCGGTGATAGTCCCTTGACATTTTTATGAACTGTTTGACTGTTCAACAGGATCCTCACCTTGGTAATCTCTTGATACGGCCTGCTCCTCCTCAATCGTTGTCCCCATACCATTTTGAAATTGTTTTACTGGACCATGGTCTGTATTTTGACCTGGATGATCAATTGAGGGTGAATTATGGAAGATTCTGGTTGTCCTTGGTTGATGACTCCTCTGTGCAAACCGATCGCCGCAAGTACGCTGAGTTAGTAGGCAATATAGGACCTGATCTTGTGACTTGCATATCTTGATTATGATGCCGATATGTCCTGACGTTCTGGTGCCTAGTATCCTGTGTTTGAAGCTGCTATCACTGGAAGAATAGCCATGGAAGGTTCTTGGGGTGATCTTGGAGATGCAAAGTTCAAGAAGGCCTCTGGCTTGATTCATATGATGCCTCAGTCCGAGGAGGAAATGGAGACCATTCGAACGTCCGTTCTCGCGCAAGACAGGGTTATTCTGTCTGTTCTCGACGTTTTGCGTCGAGTGCCACGTAGGGTACTGATGGTTCTCAAATTGAACGATCTTACGAGGTATGCATCCGTCTATCAGTACTCAATTATTCCTATCCATACATCTCGTGATAGGAGTCTTGACAATGCATTAGCTACTACTCATTCTAATGTAAGTCCGCAATGACGGTTGAAGACGTTGCTAAGTCATGACCTTCAGATCCGTATATTTCTTATCACAGCGAAGTACTGTGCTCTTGCGATCTGGGAAGATGAACGCAAAAACATCATCAACAACATTCGGACTAGAGGACTCTTGTCTGTCTCCATTTTCCAGGATTACTTCAAGGCTTGGTGGTACGTTCCTTCCTTTTGTGTTATCATGTACTAAATAGATTATAGGAGATACAATTTTGTCTACTTAAAATTCCTTCTTCTAGAAACATTTCTTGATCTCCAAGCTTTCGATGTAAAGGCTAAAGCTTGGTTTAGAGGATTACAGGTTCGAGGTTTAGCTGGAGCACATGATGCTGCAGCGGGCCTATTGGTCACATAACGACAAGTCAATCTTATCCAGAAAACCTTTTTGGTGAACCAAAGAAATGTTGCAGCCACGACACGTCGCGGAGAGCAAATTATCAAACGTTTCAAATTGCATTGAAAAGGGACTTATTTCGTGTCTGTGAGTAGATGAGAAAATAACTTGTCAATGGCGTCGCTATTCGCTTTCAGAGTCTGCCACTGAAGCTTCATTGAGTATGTAATGCCAAACTGTTGGAACCTACAGACCTGCTCAAAATTTAGAGAAATTCCTTTTTTCCCTGGTTTTTGTTCTGAGCCGACCCCATAGAACTCCCGGATGTCAAGCAAAGGTGTGTCCTTGAAGCAACGGACAGTTGCACGTTTTTTCTTTCCAAGATCAATATACTTATCGCTAGTCTCGGAGCTTGATGTCTGTGTATCTTAGATTGAGTGAATAATATGAGGTAGTTTACATACATTTGGTTTATGTTTTTGAGGAGAGCTTGCCGCAATGGGTGTGTCGGATTTGTGCTTTTTCTGCAGCCGTAAGTATACTATCTATGTCTGCGCCCGTTGATGTACCGTTGCAGTCTTCTTCGGAGGAAGATTTGATTTATGTTGTCTGCTTCCGTCGGAGACTTGAGTTTCATCTTCACTCTGAGTGCCTGCCTTGCGTTTTACCATCTTGAGAGATGATGACTACGTGTCAGAAACGGACATGCTCTCGACAGACTTCGCGTGACTAATGTGTGACGTCTGAATATCGGTTGCGTCAGCAATTCGATTTCTTTGGAATACCTTTCGTCTTCCACCGTTATCTTCTGCTTACCCTCACTCCTTCCATATACTAGGGGACTTCTTGAACTACTCTCAAGACCCTTCATTGGTTTTGGAAAATGAAAATCCCTACCAAATCAAAGAAAGTTTGGACGGTATGTATCTGATCTCCACTGCAACTTGCTGTGTCGGGTCCACTGATTTTCCCATCGTGGTGCAGCATCCAGCTATCCTGGATCTTACGATGAAAATATTGAATACAACGACCGATGAATTGGTTGCTGTCCTCAGCTCAGTTGAGTCATGGCAGTGGCCACGCTCCGACCTGAATGCGTGGAGCAATGTTCTCAACAGATTTGATTCCATCCTCGAGGACATCATCACCCAATATGAGCTGGAGGGAGTGCAAACTATTACTTTTCCGCCCGAAACAAAGTCACTAGTATCTGCAATCTTGCGATTCCAGCGCCTTCTGCTCGAAAACTCTACCAATCGCAAGACTTTCAGCTCCTATGATGTACTGTCCACGCTCCTCGTCCTCCCATCAAATCTTCTAATACAAATACTATAGCGACTTAACAGTCTACTTTTGTGCTCAGATCTTGACATTGTCTTACTGTCTCTCAATGTTTTCCTACGACCTGCTCAGCAATACTCCTCTCAATCTTCTGTGACGCATGTGCTTAACCATGCAACACCCCGTTTAATGGTACTTGCGAAGAAGTGGCCACACATCCGCGAGCGTGGTATCAGACTGGTTGATCTTGTGAGTAGCAATCGCAAGATGGAAGTTGAGAATCTGCCGCCCGATGCGCGGGATGTCTCCTTCAGCTTCTATAAGTTGGATGCAGCAGCTGGGATAGAACAAGTGAAAGAGAGAGAGGTGAACGATGAGCCGTTGATCACGGCTCTGAAGCCCAAAAACCCTTCACATGGTCCTATTAATGTCTCCATTTCGGAGACCGCCACACAGGCTCAATCACCAATGGAGATACTAACGGATACAATTTTCTCGTACGGAGTCCCCGAAGAGGAAAAGTTTGAGTTATTAAATCGAATCCGCATTAGCCATGTTCTCCACAAAGGCAACGAAATTGAACGGGAGAAGCTTGTCATTGCAAGGCTGATCTCTATTGCCATCTATGCACTTACCCATTCGGAATCTCAAACGACCTCCTCTTTCTTCCTTTATGAACCAGATCTCATATCCAGTGTGGCAGAACTCTTACATGTCGAGTACGATGTCTCCATTCCTGTTCAAACTGCTGCAATTGCTGTTCTGGATGCATTCACTCGATATCGAAATAGGTGTCAAGAAGTCTTGACTGCCGTGAACGCTGGTGTTAACCATGGCATCTTGATGGCATTGTTCCGTAGGACTGTCAGTGATGTCGCAAATCCATCTTCAATTCTTCCACAGTCCTTCGTCGAGGCCCTTCTACAGTTTATGAACTTGATTGCGACGCATACCTCGGGAGTCAATATGATTGTTGGCGCTGGTTTGATTCCCCTTCTTATACAACTAGTCGAGAACAGGCTCGCAAATCGCGTTGGAATTATATCAAAAACTTTGCAGCTCATTGACAGCGTGCTATATTCCCTTCAGACTGGGTTTACGTTGTTCTGTGCTGCTCAGGGTGTCAATGTTCTCGTTGAGCGTATTGAGGCAAGTTTTGACTAGATACCAATTTTTGTATAGTCACTGACTATAATCTCAGTTCGAGGTCAATCGCGATTTGCAAGATTATGGCGAGGTTGAGATAAGTTACACTGGTAGTGCGTGTTGACCGACATCTCAGGGAATTTTCCTGATCACTATCTGCAGGTAACCTTCCTTTCTCTCGAGCTTCCGTTCTCAAGTCACTTCTGCGGACTATGCACCGCATGATGCAATCTTCTGGGACGTCTGAAGGGCTTCGTGGGCTCATTGATACGTCTTTGGTAAAGTCTATCAAGAAGGTCATTGATAATCGAGGTCTTTTCGGTCTCATGGTTTTACCGTTAGGTATGACCCTTACTCTGGCAGTTTTTGATCGCAGCTAAGACTTGCTTTAGCTATTAATGTCATGGCTACCTTCGTACATAATGAACCTACATCACTCGGCATCATACAGGAGGTTGGCCTTCCAGAAGCATTTTATAAAGCTATCGAAGCTGGCATTGAACCTTCAATCGAGGTTTATCTTGCTTAGTTATATTGCTTGTTCATTACTCAATTCAATTCTTCAGGTTATCCAGGCTATTCCTAATGCCCTTGGTGCTTTATGCTTGAACCAGGCTGGGCAGGTCCAGCTGAGCAGTCGGCCTAGTGTCATTCCTGCCCTCTTCACCATCTTCACTTCCCAGCGTCACTTGAGACTCTTAATTGATAAAGAAAATGCTGTCATCATTGGGACCGCTATCGATGAGCTCGTACGACACCATCCTCTTCTTAAGGCAGCCGTCTTCAATTCTTTGAAATCAACCTTGAGCGCAATTGAGGAGATGGGTCGAAGCTATCAAGTACCTGATGATCTCCTCTCTTGGTATCAGTTGACACCGAGGGCGGGTGTCACTGGTGTTGATGCTGATGTGAAAATGGATGATGAAGAGCCATTGCAATTAGAACTTCCTGAGGCTGATACAATTGGCGCTTCCGTAGCCGATATGCTGAACAAACTTGATGAAGCGTCTGAAGCGTCTCATGACAACATTGTTGTTTCCTTCATTGATGTTCTATGCCGGGTATGATTCATGACTTGAAATTCAAGTTGTTATTCTCATTGTTTCCCTAGTTCCTCGAAGGTTTCTTCCAGCATGCCCCTCACTGTCATGATTTCATCACACTCTCCGATGGTCTCAATGCCATCGGTCGATTAACAGCTCTGCCTTGTCTGCCCTACGACTTTTCCAACAGTGTTGCATCAGATTCCCTCGTTCAGGTCATGCGCACGTTATTAGACTATGCAGCAAATGAAACCCTGGTCTATCTCGCCGAGATTACGCGTTGTTCATTACAAGAGACAAAAGCTTTCTGGACCTCTTCCCAGGCTTCATCAAAGTTGCTGCCACTAGTGGAAGTCGACTGTGTGTTATTTCGGATTGCGAGTTTATTTTTTATTGAATCATTCCCCTAGCCGCCAGTCAAGAGCACTGCAATATTCAGTTCCGTGCTCTTGTCACCTTGCATATCCGGGTTTCCCTCCTCTCTGATATTTTTGGCACCGTTGGATATTCTCATGGGCGAGGTGTAATCACTCTTCTTCAGACCCTCATGAATTCTTGCGGTGGCCAAACTATCCCAGAACTTGGTGCCTTACACCGTGCCGCCCTTTGGGAAAACATGGTGTTTGATTCTTCCCTATCAATCAGACATCATTCACCCTCAAGTCCTATCGAAACATTGGACGCAACATCAGGGATGTCAACCGTGAACCTTGCTGAAGCTACCAGCTCTCTCAATACTGCAGGTGGGGCTGCCAATGGAATTCAATTCTCGGGAGACATTACATCCAAAAGAACGATGACAATGCACGACAAAACAGCGCGATCTAGCAATGTGATTGTTCTAAAGTATCTAATACAGGGAATGCCCAACACGTTGGCACCTTTTTTCCAAGGTTCGTTATCCGTCACCCCTTGTATGGCTACTGAAACCGGCATCAATGCTTTAGCAATCATCAAAATGTTCCACGCCCGTCGAAGCCCAGAGGCGCCTCAAAAAAAGCAGATACAGGAGTCAGCCAAAGTAATTGCCAAGATTCTTTTGGGCTATCTCCAAACACCTCAATTTGGTTGGTATTTATTGCCCGTCTCACTTATATTCTTACCTTTTTCTTCCTTCTAGATGACTTACCCTCTTTGTATACGTACTACAGTGTTATTTGTGGACTGTACAACCTTCTCTTCGTTGATGGTAAGGTTGCCTTATAATGGTTGCCAAAGCTGTTCACCTTCGTCCTTAGAACGTTCACCTACTGGTACTTTGCATACTGTGGTGATCAGAGCATTTTATCAAGTAGGGGGGTTCGATGAGATTTTGAAGGTTTGCACTACCCTTGCCAAGAGTATAGAAGAAGTCGTAGGCATACGTGAGGAAGCCCGGTCCGCAGTATTGAATCAAACTTTGTCCCACGCATACACTAGTTTAAAGGTTGCCCTTCATCTTCTCCAGCATCTCGTTTCTGCAAAATCCCTTTTTGAATCACCCCAGACTCTCCTCCTCGTCACTCGTGACAAAAAAGAAACGGACCCTGGTTTCTTTGATCCAAATAATTTCCTTGTCCGAATTCGTCTTAAAGTCGCACCTCTCCTATGTTCGCTATGGAAGGCACCGTGGCTACTCCGAGCTCCTCTCGGTGTAAGCAAGATGATTGTACGATTAGTGCTTGAACTCATGAATGCTGAAAACGAGCAATCGAAACTTGAAACAACAACTGAAGCTGTCCCGAATTTTTCGCGAACCACTGGACCGGACGAAAACCGTGTGCAGGTATTAATTGATATGGGTTTCCCTCGACACGCAGCAGAACGTGCTCTCACTCAGACCCGAAACAATGTCACAACCGCTACGGAGTTCCTATTGTCCCACCCCTTTGCTTTCGCCTCTGAGCCGGGATCTACACCAACTCCAGCCACCTCGCAACCAACCGATGAGGGTATAGAGGTGACAGGGGACAGCTTAGATGTAGGAGAGACGTCATTGACTGCGGCTACCGAGGCTGGAGGAGCTGGTGACCAGCCCGAAGAGATCAGGACTGTTGAAGAGTGGAAGAGAGCATTGGATCAAGTCCGGGAACCTCTCTGTGACTTGGTTAGCCGTCAAATCCTGCTCTTAGTAGACGAGCACCAGTGTCTCTTGTTTGAGGTCCAATCGGCGTTCTTGCGAAACAGCCCGCAGCAGGCTCAAGCTGTTCAAAGTCTTGTTGATGATGTCAAATTTTTCTCCCCCTATGCACACGATGAGCAGCCACTTGCTAATCGTTGCCGCCTTCTGGCTCTGGTTTTGGGCGAAACTTCCGTATCCTTGGACAATGACCTCCGACAAGATTTATTGGATAGTCTCTTGGCGTTATTACTATCTGGTGTTGATACAAGAAATCTACCAAAGTGGCTCGCCAGCCACCTTCTCGTTACAGAGGCATTATTAATATTGGCTGACGAGCCTCGTACTATCATCCTTCCGAAGGAAAACGAACCCATTAATCCGGAACCGCTTTCAACTGGTATCCATAGGGCTGATGCGAAGAATATTATTTTTGAAATCTGTCTTCGTCTGATTGCTGATTGCGATTTGGCATCTGATGAACTCCTGTCTGTTCTTCGTCTCCTAGTCTTCTTCACCAAGGACAGGAAATACGTGAAACAGTTCCTGGACAGCAATGGTCTGTCCCATGTTTTCCAGCGTTTTGCGGCCTCAGAAGTCACTGGCGGATCATCGTATGTTATCATCATCCTGCGCCACATCGTCGAAGACCAGTCCATCATACATAGTCTCATGTCTGAGTCAATCCGGAAATATTTCCAGAATCCAAGAAACAGTAACGCTGACGTGTCTACATATGTACGAAATTGCAATGCCATAGCACTTCGGGATACCGACATCTTCCTCAAAGTCACAAATTCACTCTGCTGCTTGAATCAACCTTATAAATTCAATCCTCAAATCACGCTTCAGGCGGGAAATCAAGCGAAGCGTAAAACTGGGGTCGCAAAAGACAATTCTGCTTGGGAGGAAAAGAAAGCAGAAGATGCTCATGGTGATGTGGAGATGAAGATCGAAATTCCGGCCTCAGATCCTTTTGTCAATGATCAGTGTGCAGAACCTGTCATTCATCTGTTGCTTTCTGAGCTTATGGCAACGGTTAAAAACATTCATGAAACATCAACATCCTCTAAGGCAGGTAGTTCACTTCCAAGCACTTCGATAATCCCTCAAATATTCTTACAGAAGGAAAATACATCAAGTGCAACCAACCACGATCCACACCAATATGCATGTTTTCTCATGCAATGTCTGATAGAGCTCCTTTTTTCCTACGATACTTGCAAGATCGCCTTTTTATCTTTCAGTCCCAAGAAAAAAAGTCAAACGCCGGCCAAAGAACCATCGAGCAAATTCAGGTCCGTGACACTGCAGTTTCTGTTCAATGACATCATCAATCCTGGCACTATCAACCCATCCCCCGCTGACCCGAATCATCGATACCTCTCGCTTTGCAATTGGGCTATGCTGATGATTGTCTCCATATGTGTTGACACCTCAGTGTCACTTCACGAATCCAAAGACATCTCATCGGACCTAGTCACAGTGCGCAAGTTCGTCCTTGAAACTCTCAGTCGCAGCCTTAAAGATATTTCATCAATGGAAAATCTTCAAGTCAGATATGGGAAACTTCTTGCATATGCCGACCTCTGTCACCGCTTGCTGACCGTCCGCTTCAATAACACGAACACTTCTGGGCGCAAGCCACAGGATGAAATTCCTACCCATATTGCGAAGATCATGCTTGAGAAAAACTTTGTCTCCACATTGACTAACGCCTTGTCCGAAGTTGACCTCAACTATCCCCATGTTCGCACTCTTATTGACTTCATACTGCGACCTTTACAATATCTGTACGTATTAAAAGATATTTCAGGGTTTGTGCTTACTGCTTTACCACAGTACCAAAATTGCGATCAAAATGAGCCGTGGAAGCAAGCTGAAAGAGACAACAGAAGCTAAGAAAGATGAAAGTGAATCATCACTGTCTTCAGAAGAAGATGCTGATAGCAACATGTCTGAAGATGAGACTCGCGAAGAAACCCCCGATTTATATCGTAATTCTGCATTAGGCATGTATGGAGGAGTAAGCGATGCTTCATCTTTTATTTCGTAGTTGGCTTATTGCTTGACAGGAAATGGATGATGGGCAGTATTCTGGTAGTGATGAATTGGATGAAGACGAAGAAAATGAGGGTGATGTCGAGATGGATTACGACGGCACAGCAAGTGAGAACACTTCAGATGCCACGGAGGAAGATGAGGAAGACGAGCTTGAGGAAGATGAAGGAACAGAGGAAGATTGGCGCGCAGCGGATGGACACCATGAACAAGAACACGATTTAGTGGAAAACACTGATGAGGACGAGGAAGAAGACGAAGAGGATGTTGCAGACGAGGACGCAGAAGATGAAGATGGCAATCTGCTATGGGAGGTTAGTACATCAGTTCTTGTCGTTGTTTATAAAATTTGATCTGCTCAGGATGTTCCTCCCCCGGGCGATGGATTGGGACCTGCAGGGGAAGACATAGACGATGATGATGTCCATAGAGGTAAAAGAATTTCAGTGAATTATTGGTGTTCTGATCCACGATTTGTCTATAACTTAGTACCAATCCAAATTATTCATCATGAAGAGGATCCTGACGTGGGTTCAGATGATGAGGGCCTTCGATTTGGAGGACTCTTCGGTGCCGAGACTGGGAATCCATTGGCTTCCGTAATTAATATCACTTCTGGTCGTGAACCACCCGCTGTGTTCCTTTCGCGTCGCAGTCGTTCAGGTAAGGATCAGCGGCAATCCTTGTACTTCCTCTTAATAAGAGCACTATAGGTAATGAAGAGCTGGTCCTTGGTCGCGCTCGTGACGTCCCCGCTCCTGCCCTGGATACCACAACACACCCGTTGCTGCTCGATACAACAAATAATGCACCTCGCTTGACGTCCAATCCCCGTCGCAGTGCCCGGCACGCTCATCGAAATGTAGCCATTGGACCAGATCTGTTCCAAAGCTTAGACGACATCATGGGCCGTGGATCAACTCATTTCTTCCAACAAATTCTTGCAGCCACTGGAGCACGTGCTCATGCATTCCAGCTCGATATGAGCAACATGAATGCTGATCGCCGCCGCCATGGTCAACCTATCATCTCTGCTGCCATCCGCGTAGAGAGGGGCCCTCGGACACCGACACCTAGGCAAGGTTGTGAATTTGAACCACTTATAACCATGCAGCGTTGGTCCGAAGAGGCCAAGATTCTCAACAGGAACTTTGTTACAGAAAGGACTGGGAGGCTTGCTAATCACGTGGTACTCAGATTGCTACCAGCGGCTATCGAGGCTAGGGAAAAAGCCAAGATTGAGGCAGAAGAGAAAATCGCTAGCGAAAGGGAGGAAAGAGCAAATCTATATCAAAGAGCAGAAATTAAGGGGCAAGATGAAGAATATACCTCAACAGTTGCTGAAAATGCCTTTATCACTTCTGACACAACGACTGAATTACAGACAGGACAGTCTGTCGCCACCTCCGAAAGGCCAATCGAACCAACATTCACAGATGATCAGGCTATGGATATCGTCGACGATCAGGACGCATCAATGATTGATGCTAGTGTAGTGGAAGCACACGAAGTGGCAACCGCACGAGAGGCTAGTGCCGAGGCCTTATCGTCTAGTCAACCTTCCCAGCGTGTTACCGTCATGATTCATGGAAGTCCCGTCGATATTACTGATACAGGCATTGACCCGACTTTTCTTGAAGCTCTTCCTGATGATATGCGAGAGGAAGTTCTTAATCAACATGTTCGAGACCAGCGTGCAGCCAGAGTTGAGCGCCCTGTAGACTCTCAGATCAGCACTGAATTCCTTGACGCTCTTCCGCCCGAACTCCGAGCAGAATTAATACAGCAAGAAGCTATGGACCGGTCACGACAACGGGCAGAGGAAAGTGCCCCAACACAGCACGGTCAGGGACTTGAAATGGACCCTGCAAGTTTCTTTGCCAGTCTGGATCCAACTTTGCGACAAACTGTTTTGATGGAACAGGATGGAGGCTTTCTCCGATCACTATCTCCTCATATACTCGCTGAAACCAGCAGCTTCGTAGATAGACAAAGACAGCCTCATCACCGTGGGACACCCCGCAATCCTACAGCTCATGCAATGACAACCCGCAAGCTTGCAGATCACGACGCCATCCAATTACTCGAGAAGCCAGGAATTGCTGCCCTTGTTCGTCTACTCTTTTTCCCTCAAGTGTCCAAGAAGACACTATTATTCAAAGTCCTCGTCAATCTATGTGAGAATGCAAGAACACGAGCGGATCTCTTCAATATCCTTTTAGGGATCTTGCAGGATGGCCCAGCTGACCTAGCTGCGGTTGACAGGAGCTTCTCACAGCTCACTGTGCACAATACTTTGAAGGCTCCAGCACTCAAATCTGCTGGAAAACAGAAAGCAACCTCCGAGTATCTCACAGCCCTGCCGTCTGCAAGTGCTCGCATTGAAGCTGTACCTGATCTGGTTGTACAGCGCTGCCTTGAGGGCCTGACCTTTATCGTTAGCTCGAATGAATCGGCATCTCTTTTTTTCCTTGCAGAACACGAGTTACCAGCTGGTTTACGCAGGTCCACGGGCAAAAAGGGGAAGGGAAAGGAAAAACAGGTGCCACAGACTCATTACCCTATTGTTCTTCTTTTAGGTCTTCTCGACCGACAGACGTTAATCAGGACACCTGTAATCATGGAATCGCTTGTGACGTTGCTAGCAACTGTTACAAAACCACTGACAAATCTGAAAACCAAAGAGCCAGGAGTGTCCCCATCTATCGTTCCCCAGATGGCACCTTCTATTGCCACTTCAGTAGTCGAAAGTCAAGCCGACTCGAACTCTCGACCAGGTTAGCTTCAAAAAGATCAGACTGACCAACATTTGAGTTATTCCTCGTTTAGATACAGCCTCTAACCAAACTACCACTTCACCAAATAAAGACACCAAGGCTTCGCCCGAAGCATCTGAAGAAAAGACTCTCCTCGCAAACCCTCCCCAAATACCTCATACCGTTCTGAGGCTTATTGTAAACATCTTGACCATCGGCGAATGCTCCGGACGCACATTCCAGCAAAGTCTTGCTCTCATTCAAAATTTGTCGTTTGTCCCTGATGCACGCGAGGTGATCGCTCAGGAACTCCGTTCCCAAGCGGAAGAATCAGGACGTGCACTTCATACCGAGTTGAATGAACTAGTAGTCAGCTTGCAAGGGGGGTCTCCAGAAGAACTTAATGCAGTCGCTGCTAAATTTTCTCCTGCCTCTTCATTACAAGCTAAACTTCTCCGGGTGCTCAAGACCATCGACTACATGTATAGCTCCAAATTACCATCTCTCAGTACCACCAAAGAGAAAGTCCAGGCTATCTATGAGTCCTTCTACTTTACACCTTTATGGCGGCGGCTTGGAGACTGCTTGTCGATCATTGAAGAAAAGCCGCAGACCGAGCACATTGTTACTGTCCTTTTGCCTCTGATCGAAGCTTTGATGGTCGTTTGTAAATATGCCAGTCCCAAGCCTTCGACCACCATCCCCCGGGCACTCCGTGGATCCTTCTCCCCCCGTACACCCACTACACCCCGTGAAACAATGGAAGATCTCTTTATCACGTTCACAGACGCCCACAGAAAAGCTTTGAATGCCATGGTTCGCAATAACCCATCCTTGATGAGCGGCTCATTTGCACTCCTTGTCAACAATCCACGTGTGCTCGATTTCGACAATAAACGTAATTACTTTAACCAACAACTTCATCGTCGCCCTGCAGGTCGTGAACACTATGGCACGCTGCAATTGAACGTCCGTAGAGCACGAGTTTTCGAGGATAGCTTTCAGTACCTGCAACGCAAAACCGGAGATCAGATTAAGTACGGAAAGCTCAGCGTACGCTTCTATGACGAGGAAGGAGTGGATGCAGGTGGTGTCACTCGAGAGTGGTTCCAAATCCTTGCCAGGCAAATGTTTGATCCCAATAATGCGTTGTTCCAACCCTGCGCCGCTGATAAGCTCACGTACCAACCCAATAAGAACTCATGGGTCAATCCAGAGCATCTGTCCTTCTTCAAGTTTGTTGGACGAGTCATTGGCAAGGCTATTTATGATGGCCGCCTCCTGGATGCCTATTTCGCAAAAAGTCTGTATCGTCAAATTCTCGGTAAACCTGTTGATTACAGGGATGTCGAATGGGTCGATCCAGAATACTTTAACTCCCTCTGCTGGATTTTGGAGAACGACCCAACAGTACTTGAGCTTACCTTCAGTGTCGAAGCTGACGAGGTATGAAAATCTCTGTAGGAACTTCTCATCGTATTCATTATTTTTTCAGTTTGGTATCAATCGAATTGTCCCGCTGAAGGAAAATGGCGAGACCCTACCAGTCACACAGGAGAATAAACGCGAGTTTGTTCAACTTTCGGCTCAATACCGGCTCTACTCCTCAATTAAAGATCAGATTGAGAACTTACTGAGTGGTTTCTCCGATATCATACCAAAGGATCTCATCACCATCGTGCGTCCTTTTTGCTGCTCCCTGTCGTTTACTTAGATGTCTTCAGTTCAACGAGCAAGAACTCGAGCTACTCATCTCAGGCACACCTGACATTGACGTGGATGAATGGAGAGCAGCAACAGAATATAATGGTTATTCTAGCTCTGATCCTAACATTGTGTGGTGGTGGAGGGCTTTGAAATCATTCAATCGAGAGGAAAGAGCGAAAGTATTAAGCTTTGCTACTGGGACGTCACGGGTGCCTCTCAGTGGTTTCGTTGATTTGCAAGGTGTTCAAGGGGTCCAACGATTTTCTATCCATCGTGCGTACGGAGAGCCTGATAGACTGCCTCAAGCCCATACCTGTAAGCACTTTAGCACCTGACCTCCAGTTAACTTGATTGTAACTTTTCGCAGGCTTTAATCAGATCGATCTCCCTCAATATTCGTCATACGAGATGCTACGGCAGCAGTTAATTCTTGCGATTAATGAGGGCGGCGAGGGTTTTGCCTTCAGCTGATTGAGGCTTCCTTTATAAAAGTTATCTTTGTGTTTGTCATGTTGCTTTGCCCTTAATTTATATCACAATCTTAGTACCTGCATGTGACCGGCTGTTCGCTCTGCTCTTTACCATGAGGGCTTTTGTCGTTCAAAAGCTTGGCCATCCCTCTGAAATCACTTTATCTCATGGCGTACCGGAACCAACTCCAGGCCGAGGTCAGGTGCTTGTGGATGTCTATAGCGTAGGCCTGAACTTCTTTGACGTAAGCAAACACAATCACCAGTAACCAGTCCGCCAATCGTGAACTCCCAGATCCTGCAAGCGCAAGGAAAATACCAGCATAAGCCACCATTGCCCTTCGTCCTTGGAACTGAATTTTCTGGAAGGATAGCCTCCGATTCACCTATCCCAGACGGCTGTCCATTTAAACCAGGGGACCGCGTATTCGGTGCTGCCCTAGGGTCTTTCGCCGACAAGGTTGCTGTGGAACCGAATGCACTGCTTGCTCTTCCGGACAATATAACCTTTGATCAGGGCGCGGGTAACTCTGACTGCCTCGTCAAGAACATGAAAACCCACTAAGCGGCACACAGGTCTCTATATCACATGGCCCACTAGTTACGAGGCTTTAGTGGGTCGAGCGAACCTCAAGGCAGGTATGTCAAAGTATGGACGTTGCTACGCTCTTCATCCAGCCTTATTATTCCAATAGGCGAGTGGGTTCTCGTAATTGCTGCTGCCGGGGGTGTCGGCATTGCGGCCGTCCAGATAGCCAAAGGTATCGTTGATTTTAGTCTTGCGACTCGTTAGTCAAGCTTGAAAACGCCCTCTAGCTCTTGGCGCACGTGTAATCGCAGTAGCAGGTGCAGAAGCCAAACTCGAGGTCGCGAAACGAGTGGGTGGTGCTGACTTCGCCGTCAACTATTCGAAACCTGGATGGCAACAGAAAGTTCTTGAAATCACTGAGGGTAAAGGCGCCGATGTCATATATGATCCTGTCGGTCTCATTAGGGGCGAGTGTAATATCTGATGAATTATGTACACGCACCTGAACTATCTGTGCACTAGATTCTCTCAAGTGCATTGCTTGGAAAGGACGTGCGCTAGTCATAGGGTTCGCTGGGGGTACTCTTGAACAACTCCCAATGAATCTTGTTCTTTTGAAGAATGTCTCCATTGTCGGGCTCTTTTGGGGTGCATATACTAGTGAGAGTCGATATAATATCACTTCTGTTTCCTCACCACGCCCTAGCCCATGAGCCCTCACACATCTCCTCGGTTTGGAGTGATATTCTTGAGTATGTTTTCTTTCAGCTAAAAAATACCGATCTAACCTCATCTTAGGCTGCTTGCTCCTGGAAAGATCACACCAGTCATATATGACCAAATTTTTACACTAGAGAAACTGTCAGACGGTTTAGGTGCCATCGAACGTCGGGAATCCTGGGGGAAAGTAATTGTCCGGGTTAAAGAGGAGGGAACAAGCCAGAGAGCAAAACTATGAACATGTAGGATTCCATATCTAAAACCCATGTTAAAGTGCTAGTTTTGGGATATATCTTGCGGCGAGGAGTACAACTATAATTAGAAGAAGGAAAGCATATCCAGAAAGTGGCCATAACTGGTGACTAGGAGGATAATGTTTGCTTCGACAGCGGTACCTTACTCCATAATGTGTCTTCATGGACCTTACCGATCAAAATATCTTCCACATCTAACATCTCCTCTTCATACAGGTCATTATCTAATCTGTCGTCGTCGTCGTCGTCGATGTCCACCAGGTCGTTAATCTCTTCGTCTGCTGTATCAGATCTTAAAAAAAGATGAAAATGAGGAGGGCAGATGTCCCGCTGCAGTGGGTGTTGCTGAAACACATTTCGACTCGCAGTAAGTCGCTCATTGTCGTCATATCCAGTTTGCTGGTGGTGAAATGGAATACTGTGCTCGCCCAATAACTCAGAGAAGTATTGATTGGGACCTTCGTTGAGGATGCCCATAGTTTTCAGAGCAAACTGAATAGCAGACTTGTCAATTAGCCCATTCCGAGTCTATGTCAAAACTTTTGTGAGAGGTCGCAAATGTGATCCAAACTTTTTAAACTGACCTCGTCAACGTTTTTCCGCCAAACTTTTATTTTGCCTCGAAATCTACAATGCTCCTCCTCTAGAATAATCACCCGAGCAATGACTTGAACCAAAAAGTCTCTAAGTATTTCAAAGATCAGAAAGACTAGATCCGTTCTGATGGATGCATCTTCGCTTGCGAGCTGTGATTCATACCCAGAGATAAAAACCCTATAGGACACATGAGAGATCCTAAATTTTCTCTGAAAAGCAGCGCACCGCAAAAGCTTTCCAATCCTCCTATAATGGAATATATCAAGTCCAGCAGCTACAATTGACCTTCCGTTAACATGACAGTTGCGCAAGTCTGATAAAGCCTTCTGGAACGGCAGATATGAAGCAGGCGCCGAGCACGGCGATCCTTCATTCTCAGTATTCTCCAACTCTGACGTGCAACCGGCACCACCCTCAATATCCTGTGTTTGGGGCATGACACAGTCTACGGACTCAGTACTTCGATCTCCGGCGATATTCAAGTTAGCTGACTTGGATCGGTTCTGCGCAGATTTTCGCCTTACTCCTGGCTGCAATTTTTTAGTGGTGTTATCAGCTTCGGCTCCATTTATTGTAGCTCTCTTTCGACGCATGTACATGCGCTTCTGGTGACGACGACGGGAACGAGGGCTCATGTCCTGGTAACTAGATAGATGTTTTTCTGGAGTGATGGATGCCGTATTTTCAAGGAAACACGAGGACCCACTCAAGAATTGAGAACTCGATTGAAGGCTTCGTATCGATGAGATGGGCTCTACCTCAGTCACAGATCTGGTCGAAGAAGAACCTCTTCTGCAACTAAAGGGGGGAGGAAAAATCAGTTCAAACTTGACGAAAAACAAGAGTACTCATACTCTGACGAGGTGGCAGTATCGTCTTTGAGAATTGAATCAATCGCGACCAGATGACCATATGTAAGGTAGGGTATATTGCTAAGAGGGCCCCGAGATTCATCCATAAGCCTCGATACACCCCCTGGATCGTTTGAGCAGCCCTCAGCCTTTGTAGACCAGATTTCCTCGTTGACGCGTAATCTCTCCGCATTCTCCTCCTCCCACTCAATCCATGCGTCTGATACTTCATGAGCCAGAGGAAGATTTTTGCGGCACATATCCTCCTGAACATTCTCCTGCTTGGTCTCTTCTAAAAGAGAAATATACTCCAAAACTTCCACTTCATTTTTCGTTTCGATTGAAGCGGCAATGAGATCCGGACGAAGGCGGGAGTACACACTCAAGGCATGGAAAAATGCGTCCTTTTCCGATGACTTCCACTCTACACCATTAATGAGAGTTATAGAGTGACTACCTGCGTGAGTTGTATCACTTAAATGCTCTGATAGTTCATTGAGGTGCTGATGAAAGAGGGACAGATACGGAGGGAGTTCAGGAGAGAAATCAGATATGTTTTCTTCCATCTGAAATATTAAGTTGCACTTGACAGGTTGCGCTGATTAAGATGGCCGCGTGAGCCTCGACGCGGGAAAATTACTAGAATGCTGATGAAGATGGTTGGCTCAGGATCAACAGTGACCAATGCCTATGACAGTGTATGATCAGGGTGCTTTCGACAGGTTGTCATGGAGTTTTCGAATACCTTCCGAACTCGGGGAAAATGAGGCTGCAAGAACAACAATCGAAAATATCTACCGAATATGCCCTCTGTCACCCCAATCTGCTCACATCCCAGTTCAATTATCCATACTTCTTGCGGACTCGATAAACAGCTGGTCTCTTTGCGGCGTATTCTTTCTTTCAGCATGTGATTCAAGGATACTTCTAATGCCCTGACATGTCAGAACACCAATGGAACCCGTCAAGTGACCCGTCAAGTATAGGGTGTAGCGTGCATGATGAATGCACATGCACAAATTTCTCGGTCCTCTCTCCCACCGTGAACTCTAGCCGGCAGAAATATGATCTAACCATCATTAGATGTCCCTCTCCCGAAAAACACCCATCTTCCTGTTTGTTATTATTCTCCTAACCCAATTTCACTCGACTTGTTCGAGTTCTGCCAGGGCAAACTGTTATTTTTCTTGGGAATATTCTCGGGAAGGTACGTTTTGGTTCGGACTCAAAGAAGCGATTGCTGTTATTCTACTTAACCGTCATCCAAGCTGTAGGGAGTATCAAAGTCCCCATTCTGGGTACAACGGCTGAAGGGGTTGCATGCTGCCCTTGATCCAGCAGATACTCTTAAGATACTTCATGACATAGGACGAGACTTGCTCAACCCACCCATTACCCCATTGCTTGTGAACGGGCTGCGCTCAAGACGTATCGCTTCCGCGCAGGGTGCAGCATGTCGATCCCAGCAAGTGTTCCCGGTACTTCCGGAGGTAGGCATGTAAATGTACTGTATATTATCCAGACACCAATAAAATGATCGTACCCAAGCTTACCTGCAGAAAGGAAGAAATATATGACAATATGCTACATCTACATAACTATAATAGTTACAAGAACCCCGACCGTGAGGGCAGGGTTCGAAAGAGGTATAGTCTTAGATGATGCCGGCAATCATAAGTTTGCCAGAGGCTCACGTCCTGTTCCATTCTGACGACGATCCTCCCAACACCGTCGTGCAAGCTTGCGTAGCTCTGCCTTCATTATCTTTCCTGAAGGTGTATGTTCTGACCCCGTCGTAAACATACCATTGTTCACAGATGACGCAATCGCTTACCGAATGGTTCATTTAGAAGAACGATCATCACAGGTACTGCGAACCTAGGAAGACTGCAAAGCATGAATGAGCTTCCGTGCAGATCGGTTTGAGGGACATCTGAGTATACCTCTGACGTGTGGTCGCTATCAATGCGGCTTCTGTGACATATCCTTGATAGGCAGGCTTTATCGAGACGACTGCAGCCACTAGTTCCCCTAAGCGTTCATCTGGAACGCCCACCGCCGCGGCTTCTTGGACCCGAGGATCATTATATAATGCATTCTCCACTGTTACGGAGTCCTACGGCGAGTTGGACAACTCCCTCAGAAAAGATGCTTGCAACTTACCACATTCTCTCCGCCTCGGATGATGATGTCTTTCACTAGTATAATCAATCTTGTGAGTAAAGCCAAGAGAAGATACAGAAGGCCACTTACGCCGATCCTTGATGTAAAGGAAGCCTTCCTCGTCGAGATATCCGAGATCTCCGCTCCGCAACCACCCGTCCTTCGTTACCACCCGATCGGTAGCTTCTACAGACATTTTCATCAAAAGACGAAATCAATTAAAAGGAAACTTTCGGCTAACCCGAATCATTCCAGTATCCTTTCATAATGTTCGGCCCTCGCCTAGAAATGATAGTGACAAAGAGTCTGAATGTAGATTTTGGGTACTTACAACCAAACTTCTCCGACACTGTTTGGAGATAAGCATTTTTCGCCTGCGACAATCTGGATCTCATTGACTGGGCTTGCTAAACCCCTGACAATCAATTGATCAGAACACCCCGAGATAAAAGCTAAAGCATGCAAAAGCTTACGCGCATGTAGGGCGCATCAAGTAATCGTCCCCAGAGATCTGAACCTTATTCAGTAAAGTATGGCGGAGGACTTCAAGCCATCATACCGAAACAGCTATTGAGTTCGTTTCTGTGAGGCCATATCCCTGGGTCCTGGATTTCCAATTTTTAGCAGGGATTGAATAGACAATGAGGGAAGCGTACATTGAGGCTTTCGGAAAGGCTCTAGAAGCACGTACAACCAGAGAATCTGGTGTAGGAGAGCCACCGAATAACAGGCCTTCAAGCGGGTATCCAACAAGAGAGCTCTCAACTAGATCAGCAACCATAGAAGGCACACTGGGAATACGGGAAGGCGATTTGTCAAGATACTTGAAGAACAGAGGTTTTCATATTCTCACCCTCCAGCAACACCAACGTTCTCTTCCCTGATTAGTCTTTTTTCCCAGTTATGAGAATTGATTTTGACTTCAAAGGACTGCACTCTCACCTTACAGCTGAGAGATTCATCAAGTCAACAGGTAGATAACATTATATCTATCAATAGCTACGCACCTTCCTCTGGTATCCATTTCCTTGTAAGGATTATTTTCATGCCGGTTAATGTAGCCATCATCTGAGAGAAAAATAAATCCATCTGTCATGCCAGGCCTTCAGAAACATGGAACAAACCGAATAGCTAGTTGAGCCGGTCACATGGAACAAAGGTACAGCAACGAGTGCTCCTACTTGCGGCCCGGGTCGTTGGACGCTAGGCAGGGACTCTCCCCTGCGCAATGCCGCTCTGAATCCGCCCACTAGCACCTGCAGCGGATTATTAGAGGGGACCCTGATGCTGAGTGATCTTCAGTGCGCACATTGAAAACATTAGTCAAAAACTGTCGTTGAGTACTAAGGACACCTTTTGGAAGGCCCGTTGTCCCTACGATCAAAGGAATGAGAGGCAATCAATTGAAAAACTGGAAAGCGAATACCAGATGTGAAGATGATCGTAGCATTATCCTCAGGGTTGATACTTTGGTTTAGGATATCGTTGAAATCGTTATATCTAGGACAGGCATCGACCAACTTGCTGAGTGATTCCATATGCTTCCATGATCGATTACATCGGTCTAGCACCAGAAACCCCGTAACACCCATCTCCTCTTTCAGTCGGGAGGTTATCGACTCAACGATGCTGGCTCGCTCTGGGTCAACAATGATTAGCTTGCACCCGGTGTACACCAGACAGTGCTCAAGAGGTTCCAGAGGCAACCAACTAAGAGAAAGGATCAGTCTCGATATAAGGAAGTAACCATTGCGACGAACGCATTGACGAGCACGGTGACTGCACCAATCAGGTCTGGTATATGTGGTTTCAGTCGAGCCCAATTGAAAGACGCATATATTGACTCACGACACGCCCAGAAAGTAACCAGATAATCAAAATGGTTGCGCGAGCATATGCCAACCCGATCCCCTATCAAGGATGTCAATTAATGAGTACGATTTCAGCGCAGAACTCTGACTTGCCTTTGTGTATCCCGTAAACTCTGCGAAAGAGACTCGCAATTTTAGTCGCACGTTCATGTGTTTGGCGATAGGTGAGACGGCAGTCGTCATAAACAATGTATGTCTGGTCTGCATATTGGTTGACAGCTGACAGCCAGAAGTCTCTGCAAGAAGGCGGGAGATTTTTGTATACGCGGAGGAGTCTTCCATCGACCAAGGCTGTTTCCGTTTCGTGGATATTTCCAGGCGCACAAAGGATCGCTTCAGCTAGAAACGATGAGCAAAGACATGGATACTCAGACTAGTAGCAGGCTTACTTTCTGCGAGAGAATGGGGAGAAGTTGATGGCATGGTGTACAGCGGGGACGGTGGAGAAGTTGAATGGTGAAATAAACATTAACGGAGAGGCTTTTATTGTAATGTGATTCCTCCGCAAGGAGAACGCTGTCACTCTGCGGCGGAACTCTCCTCCCAGTGTCATAATTGGACCGAGCGCCAAAACCAGAATGAATGATTTTCGATTATGCCGGCTCGTTTTTCCGCCGCGGACAACGAGGCTATCCGCGGTCCCTGTTCTGCGAGCCATCAGATTCATCATTCGTCCAATGACAATCAGCCTTTTGTGTGGGTAGAAACCATCTGTTTTCGTCCATTTCAGTCCCCTCCCTTGGACCCTCAGAAACATTATGGTCTGAAATGCACCGGTTTTCGGATAACCATATGTCATTCTTCATGGCTTCCGGGTCGGGCAGTTGTTAGATCGTAAACCAAAACTATCACCCCAATATTTCTCTGAATCAGGAACGCCTCGAGGCTACCTACTTTCTGTGAGAGGGGCTGATTCCCGGATGTGTGCTCATCAAATACATGGTGGTTCAGTGCACAAGGCTGAAGAAGCAGCCATCTTGACTTGACATGATTACAAGAACAAGAGAATACTATGTTTGTGATTGACACGACCGAGAGAGTTTTGACTGCGTGGTACAACGGACAAACGAGTTCCGAGCAGATAAGCTTGCAACATTCTATTAAAACTTGGCATGTCAGAAAGGTACACATGACATATTGACAAATGACACCATCCGAGGACATATGTTGTGAGCCGCAAGGGGGATTCTTGCATCATAAGAATTTAAAGAATACTTTGTCAATGTATATTTACCCTTGTTGTAAACACAAGTTCTCGTCTATTCTCGGTCATTGCTTCCTTATAACCACAACGTGATCTTAATGCAACCCTCACTAGACCTAGAGCCTACCGTCAGGATTCGCGAATTAACGAAGGACAAAGTAGACTTTGTCCTTGAGAATGTCGACCTTGCGTAAGCTGTTTCCTGCACTACTCTCCATCTCAGACTTGACAGAATACCCAGTTTTGCCAACTCCTTTCGTCGAGTTATGATGGCAGACCTTCCCACAGTCGGTATGCATCGTGTTGCATCTTAGGGTCTACTAACCATTGTCTCCTAAACAGCTATCGACTTGGTGGAAATTGATGTCAATACAACCGTGTTACCAGATGAATTCATCGCCCATAGATTGGGTCAAATTCCTTTGTTAAGCTCGAATTGCGATGAGGCAATACGATACACAAGAGTTTGTCGCAGTCTTAGGTTGTTCCATGAGCATCCTGAATCTATACTCATAGGATTGTACCTGCCTTGTTGGTTGTTCATTTTGCTCTATCGTTCTCCTCCTGCATGTCAAATGTAACGACGACAATACGATGAACGTGACCAGCAATCATCTCGATGTTGCACCATTCCCTGAAGACCAACACGATGTTCATGCAGATCCAGGAGAGGAGCTATCGAAGCGAGGAGAGTACTTTGGTCATCCAGTGGGTAAAAGTAAGCCAGGCTACGAACAAATATGTTTCCTCGTTTTTCATAACTATGACTTCACAGATGATGCGAATGCATCGCCTATATTAATATGTAAGATCCGTAAGGGTCAAGAATTAAAAGCGAAATGCATTGCCAAGAAGGTTGGCAATTTCTCATTCCCTTCAGGCTCGCCTCATCAACTCCACAGGGTATCGCCAAAGAGCATGCCAAGTGGTCTCCGTGTTCTGCCGTAGCTTTTGAATATGATCCTTACAACAAGCTACGGCATACGTCCTATTGGTTTGAAACCGATGTGAAGGAAGAATGGCCCGTAAGCAGCAATGCCAAGGAAGAGGAAGCACCTCGGGATGATGAACCCTTTGATTACATCGCTAAGCCTACCAAGTTCTATTTCGAGGTCGAGACAGATGGCAGTCTGAGTCCACAGGAGGTTGTCATGAAGGTCAGAGTTATGACGAGGTTTTGAGCCAATATCTAATATGTTCTTACAGGGTCTTTCTGAACTTCAGCAGAAATTGGCAAAATTTATATATAGCCTAAATCAAGGGCCAGAAACCGAAAATCCACAACAGCCAACTGGTGTTGGTGCTGAATCAAACTGGGCCGCGGCTCCTGCACCAACTGTCAACACCTGGTCAGGGGGTGCTAGCAGCCAGTGGGGGAACACAAGCCCCGGCCAGCGGAGCAACTCCAACGCAGGCTGGGGTGCCAGTCCACAAGCTGGCTCGTGGCCTAGCGGTGGTGCCACAGGTTGGTCTAGTCCAAGCCAACAGTCTAATGGATGGAATGTATAGTATGTGTGGCTGGCTTTTGATCCTACTCTCCATGATGATATCTTGCCGTCGACAAAGATTCATTTGAGAAAGCGTAAATTATCCATGAGACAGGGAAGATCATAATTATGAAGGATATACAAAGAGGCGCCGCAGTTGTGGTCAGATAATCCAGTAGGTGCCATTACTGTGGAATCATAGGTACATTCTTGCCGTAGTTAAATGACGCTCTATGTCCGAGGTGTCATCTTAATTATCTCCTATAGACAACGTTGTGGTAGACTCACAGAAGGTACATCTGCAAGATTGGACACTGTCACTTACAATGCTGACCTTTGTCTTGCACCTCATTTGTGAAGCCCTCGTTTGGGAGTCTGCCATTCGTACCTGTAAATTTGAGTTCTAGACAGCAAGGACAGGGACAGGCTGATAGTACCCCCTGAAAATAGTCAAGTATGGAGAAAACTTATTCAACGCATTATCCCCGTTTCGGAGATGTCCACTATTAATCTGTGCACGAAGCTGGCCTTGACACATTTTTAGAACTGCGGCTTGGCGATCTTCAGTTTAAACCACCTCTCCCAATGTTGTAGAAAGAAGTACATTAATGGGCTGAAGATTTTGAATTAACCCATTTTGAGAATGCATGTCCATTCCTGTTGCACTGCACAGAGTCGGTGGTTATCGACAGCGAGTCTCAACTCAAGAATTCAATTATTGCACAAAATATTATCCTTCACATTCACGTTGAAAAGGAAGCTAGAAGTTACGATGCCCATCTCTGACAAACTCGTCATTCAAGATCTTTCTCAAAAGATTTTTCATATGTGAAAATGCAATTACATGATCCACTTTAGTATTGGGTCTTTACTAATCTTGATCCGAGGATAATGCTCGAAAGGTGAACTTCTGTATTCATCTCCTGATTTCATCCCAACGCGGTCGTTGATATAGAAAGGACGTCAAGATGTTTATAGATTCCCGCCAAATGAGGCAAACGGCGTAGATAGCATGCATCGATAAGATGAAAAATGTCCGAGATAGACCAGACATCAAGCACTTAGGTTCCAACACCAATAACAACAGTCAGAAGTCGGTGTCGATCATGGGAAGAGCATGGATTGTTTGCAATATCATGCGCGATATCATGCGCGGTTAATATACTATGCATCGGACTTGGAGTAGAAAGTCTATGAGCAGGCTTTGTGGATAAATAAATCACTGGCCCATCAAATAGGATCCGTTTACTAAAAATTTTAATTCATCAACTTATTGCGTGGGGCGCATAGGCAGACCGATCCGTTTACGAATTGTAAAAGATGAGTTCGGGCCCATCAAATTGGCTATCAAGATTTGGGACATAATCTTACTAATCAAAATTATCGGAAGATTACCGGAAGCTACATTTTTGTATCGCGTTGATCTCAGTACAATGTCTAATCCCTTCGAGGGTACTGAAAAGCTCCTTGAGCTCTGGTTTGCTCCATCGGCAGCAGCTGTTCCAGGCCTTCCAGATGTGAACGGCAAGGCAGGTCTGCGCCGAGTTAATAGAAAGGTCTGGGAAGATATGCTCAAGATTGTCAAGTGCGAAGTCCTCAGTGTAATGGAAGGTAACGAAATCGATGCTTATCTGCTCAGGTCATTATCTCTATCTTTCTACCTTTCATACTCTGATCACTGATATCTGTTCTTTTGCCCCATAGTGAATCATCCTTGTTTGTCTCCCCTCACAAACTTATCTTGAAGACCTGTGGTACCACTCTCAACCTTTTTGGTTTACCACGCATTCTCGAGATTGCCACACAATATTGTAATATGCCCATCATCTATCGTTGTTTCTACTCACGGAAATCATTTATGTTCCCCGAACACCAGAAGGGCCCTCATCGAGACTGGAAACGAGAAGTCGAGTTCCTTGATAATATCTTCGAGGATGGTGCTGCTTATACCGTTGGCAAAGTCAATGGCGACCACTGGCTTCTTTACATGGCCTCACAAATTCGGACCATTACCTCGTTATCCAACAGCCAGATTCTCGACTATGACTCTCTACCAAATTTACAGGCTGTGCCTGACTATACCATAGAAATTCTCATGAGCGATCTCGGCAAAGAGTCACGCGACTCCTTTTTCTTCAGTCAAAAGCTTGCATCCAAATCCCCATCGAACCTTGCTCTCGACATCTCCCATCAACTAGGTATCAATAATATCTTTCCTTCTCAACTCACGTCTTTGGATGCATATGCCTTTACCCCCTGCGGTTATTCATCCAACGCACTCATCAAATGGGGTAATCCTGAGTACCCCAATATGCCCACTGTCTCTAATTCTGGGGAGGGCTATTTCACAATCCACGTTACCCCGGAAGAAGGCTGGTCCTATGCCAGCTTTGAATGCAACGTTCCTCTGGCCTCCTCACATGATGAGAAGGACCCAAGGACAATGCCCAGTATAGAGATGCTTGTTAAACGCGTCGTGTCCATTTTCCGGCCTGGCCGTATAACTCTTACACTGTTTATGTCAAACCAAAACGATGATAGAAGAAACTCCGAGGGTGCCGCAGAGGATGCTCAAGGAGCCTTCCGAGCTGCCTTGAATTGCATCCAATCAGACGAGGAAGCTGACCCCATCAAATATCGGAGGACAGACAAGATCAACTACGAGTTTAGCCACTATGACTTGGTCTTTGCTTCTTTTGAAGTCATGGTTTGACGTCCTGGAGGTAATGGAGCATGTAACCTGTGAAAGTAGCTTAACATGTCGTAGACTTGCGGTTGCAGAGGAAGACGATCAAATATGACCTCGTCCGCAGAGTTTTCTGTTGTCCTCGAAGGTGGATCATCAACCATTCGACAATAGCGCTTTCTGGTTTTCTCATACGCTACTTCAGGTAATGTATATGTGGGTTCTCTAGGGACCAGAATGACGGTTCGAGTCACCATGCAAACTGTTTTCGACCCAGTCGCGAAGAGTAAATCCCCTGGTTACAGAGATCTTTGCCACCCTGCTTCACCCATCGAGTAATAGGCAGGTAATTTTCTCGGAGCTCGACAATGAGGCTATCAATCAAAATCTTGAATGATGCTGTGATTTTCTCCCTACATGGTATATCCACAGAGTTCATGAATCGCAGGCGATTACATATGAAAGGGGGGAGCAATGGGAAGACCTGATTGTTCGGTTAGATAACAGAGCCTCAGAGGAAAAAGAATGCGAGATAAAAGGCAGTGAATTGGCACGAGAGATGATGGGACCAATGGTTTCTTGGCGCTTGAATCAGCAAGTTCGGCTGTAAAACGACTGGTGTGAAACCTTGTAACGTTGATTTCGCCAATGGTGCTGCAGACATTGTTGGAGAAGGCATCAATTGCTCATCTATATAAAAAGGGCGATCTACTCCGCCTAGATTTTCTGGTCCACTGACCATCATTGTAGGGTCCATTGATAAGTTTACCTCGCTTTTCTGGAGTGTAATTGCGAATCATTTATGCTGCTCATTACATCGATTGTAGGTGGGAAGTTTTTGATCACACTGACGATGCTACATATTAATTACAAATGACGTTGCATACCTATGCTACTCCTAGAATAGATAGCCGGATAGGTATATAAGGACCAGAAGATGCACTGCAAATATCAGTAGAGTTTTATCCATTTATCTTGCGTGCCCACCTTACAGGTAAGACCTAGAGCACATCCATTGGCTGCATCGATACTACTCTTCAACATATATCAATTTAAATTGGCATCACCACCAACCAAGGCAAGTATTTGTTTTTCAAGGCAAGGAGAGATATGTGGACTATTAATCCCAATCCAATTCACCTAAGGTGGAATTTGCAATGAGGGATGTGTGTGGAGACATGATGAGGAAGACATGTCCGTCCTGTTGTGGATATAGGTTTTTATCAAGTGTGAGAGGATAGAATTAAATAGTAGCGTTTTATTTGTTAAATTCTAGCATGATCAAACAAGGGAGATCGAGACAGGATTGTGCACGAGAAAGTACAATATTCATTCATACATTTTTTTCAAAAGTGGTAGATCATCGTGCATGTGGATAACCAAATACTTGATCCACATCCTCACTGGTCCAACTTGAGATACAATTGAGGACCACTCTCGATCGGTCATCGTCTCTCTTGGCTCATGCTACATCCTAAGCACTCTCAGCACAGTTAGCCTCATCTTGATTTCCATGAGCCCGTCAAGTCAGATGACGAAATAATACATTCAATCACAAGAATCAGATGTCAACAATGGTTTTTCGAGCCGCTTGCTGAGACTTCCCATCTACTACCTGTGAGTGAAAGCAGCATTGTCAAGACAATGGTGTGAAAATGTTGGTGTTGTGATCATTGCGTTTCTATAATGACGCAGGAGTATAATGTATAGGGCAGTCTACGGAACTTGGTCATGGATACTGTGGGAGATAAAGACTTGTACTCAAGGGTATGCAACTGTGCGTTTAGCTCTTACTCAAGCAGCCTCCCTATTTCCATTTCCCTTTCCCGAGTTCTTTCAACCATTCCTTGGTCAATGCATTCTGTCCATTTGCTGCCATATCTGAACCTACAGAGGTCCACCGTCATTGGCCGCCCCCAGATCATTTCTACATAAGGCAGGCATAGTACCTCCCTGTGCTCGAGGGGGACCCAAAAAGGTGACTCATCATCCTGACTTATCATCCATCCATCCCTGATGTCTTGTAGGACAGACTCATATCCATCAGTGGCATTCCGACGCTTAGCTGTGAGGTCGTGGATTCTGATCGGGTCAGCGATATGAGAGCGTGCCCGCGTTGCCAACTTGGTTCCATCTCGAGTGAATGCCATGTCCAATCCTAGGTCCCAACACTGAGCATACAAATGGCCGGTGTGGACGTCGAAGAGAGTTATTGTGTTTGTGCTACGGCAACGAAGAGCAATGAGTCGGTCACCAAGGGATCGTTCATTCAGAGCAGGTGAGAGGGCAATCGCATCCAGCCAGAACATTGTTATGGGCTTGCCACAGAGTCGACCAGTGCGTACGTCCCAGACTCGGACGTCATTGTCCTTGATAGACCAACATGCAAAGAGTTTCCTATCAGGTGAGTATGCCAGTGGATACCCACGAAGATACGCTTCATCAGTAAAGTGGAAAGGATGAAACTGGGCAGTGTCATGATTCCATGAATAACATAAGGTGAGATCAGGGAAAATGACGGTTGAGCCATCAGGTGCCAAGTATATGTCTGAGTATTTGCCAATGCTAATGTCTAGAGAGAAAGCACATTCACTGCGATCCTTGACTTTCCAAACCTGGAGTAAGCCTGAGAGCTCATCTGAGTCATCGCCCTTCAGCTTGGCACATATAACCAATTCATGACATGTTTGGAAGGCAACCTTCGAATCACGGACACTCCTTCTTTTGGGCCAGGGATTGAATGAGAGGCGATTCTCCGGATGGAGTATATCGCATATGGTGACGAGAGAATGGGACAAAACAGCTATCTGATTGTCGTCTGCGGAAAATGCGACCTCTACGTCAGACCGGTGCTCAATATCCTCAAGCATTACAGACTCCCAAGTAGTTGTATCCCGCAATTCAATGTAGGCAGGCCGTCGTGATTTTGTAGCCACCATCTTTCCAGAGGGCGAGAATGCAATAATTCTTGGTACATCTGTATCTTGAGTAACAGGCTGATTACCCGCCAAATCCTCCAGGTTTTGCATCCCCACAGCTCCATCGACAGTGCCCACCAAAAACCTGCGGCCATCGTGCAATGCACAAATACTAGTTATAAACTGGGTGCTCAGAGCTGTCTCGAACATCATATTTGAACCGGTCATCGAGACCTCCCATATCTCCATTGTGTTATCTCGCGGGACAAATATCTAATTTGTGTGGGATGAATTAATGATGGCTGGAGGATCATATTCAATATCAAGAATAAAGGGCACCATCTCTTGTGTGTCCAACCTCCAAATACAGTTGTAGTCAGACTCCCAAAATGCAATCATCAAACAGTCACTAGCCGGCGATAAGTGGAGTGATCTGAGATTGCCAGGGGGATGCAGGAATCAATGAGTGATCTTGCCATCCTCCAAATTCCATAACTCAACGGCATTCCCAGACTACCTTCCTACAGCCAAATATTTGTTGAGAAAATTCTAAATATATATTTAATGTCCTAGTAGCTTGCTATTAGACACCATTAAATATATCAATATTCCTGGGAATTGAATTACTATTAATTATCATAGACTATAGGGCTGTGTACACCATATCAGTGGTAAATGAATTAGCCACATGTATGTGTGAACAGCCCAGAATAATGGTAACTATTCCAAGGATTATTTAGAATTTGATGCTTTCAGCAGATCAGTGATAAACTAATTGATGAGGAAAATCTCTCTATACCCAGGCATAGGTCTTGGGTATAATGTCAGCTAAACATTCATAGACCTTTATAGACCTTCATGGAACATAGCTTAATGTTACCCTAAGCCCTAGTTAATATTATGAACAAATCATAAACAGATGAGCACATGGAAATCTGACTCAGGAAAAGTTAGATGAGTTTTGAGTCATTAGTTAAATGAAATCCTTAGTAAAGCTCTTAGTAAATACTGACTC
>Ga0153993_100075_pt1 | contig 31458 bp, 35 predicted proteins | sample TSNC077MetaG_FD_104706 | JGI IMG/M metagenome (GOLD analysis project Ga0153993, IMG submission 104706) | Attine ant fungus gardens microbial communities from North Carolina, USA - TSNC077 MetaG | ecosystem: Host-associated > Fungi > Mycelium > Unclassified | place: USA: North Carolina, Lumber...
AGGGACCTCGATCGGACCATGACCGGTCGCCTCGGTCAGCACCGTTTTCGACCGAGTCCCGTTGCGAATATTCGTCGACTCCCGATCGGGCGGGGCTTGGTTTTTGTCGTGCCCGAGGTGCGAGTAGGGTCTCCCCTGGACGAAGTCCTTGGGGAACATCTCCTCGTTCAGTGCGGTTTCCAGAACGGTTTTGGTGAACTGCTTGAGCAAACCGTCCGGACCGGTCAGCGACAGACCCTACTCCTTCGCCAACCTGACCAGCTCCGCGGCCGCCGCAGCTTCCGCGGAGGGCTCAGACCTCTTCTTCGTCACATCTTCCAGTGTCGTCATCTCGGCACCTCTTCGCCGAGCATTCACTCAGCGTCTCGGGCCGAAACACCGATTACTGGACAGTCCCCCCGCCCAATTGGGCGAAGGCACCATTGTCAGTGTGTTGATCGTCGGTAGAAGGATCAGTTGCTGAAGGTCGATCCGAGGGAGCCGAGGGAGCCGAGGGATCCGGTGGGGGTTGTGGTGGTGTCGGTGATGTCGAGGACCACGGGTAGTTCTGCGTTGTTGCCGATGCCGTTGGTGGCGGTGAGGGTGAATTCGAATTGGCCTGCGGTGGTGGGGGTTCCGGAGAGTTCACCGGTTGTCGAGAGGGTGAGGCCGTCCGGTAGGGTGCCGGAGGTGATGGTGACGGACGGAGTGGGTTGGCCGGTGACGGTGAAGGTGTACCGGTAGGGCTGGTCGAGTGCCGCGGTGGTGGGGGTTCCGCTCAGTGTCGGCGCCTGGCCGATCGCGATGACCGACACCGAGTTGCTGTTCTGGTTGGTGATGTAGGCGCGTGAGCCGTCGGGGGTGATCGCCACCCCGAACGGATATGTGCCGACGGGGATGGGGGTGCCGATGGTGGTGCCTGAGGCGGTGTCGATCACCGACACCGTACCGCCCAACTGGTTGGTGACGTAGGCACGTGAGCCGTCGGGGGTGATCGCCACCCCGACCGGATATGTGCCGACGGGGATGGGGTTGCCGATGGTGGTGCCTGAGGCGGTGTCGATCACCGACACCGAGTTGCGCCACTGGTTGGTGACGTAGGCACGTGAGCCGTCGGGGGTGATCGCCACCTCGAACGGGTTTGTGCCCACGGGGATGGGGTTGCCGATGACGGTGTCTGAGGCGGTGTCGATCACCGACACCGAGTTGCCCCACTGGTTGGTGACGTAGGCGCGGTTCCCGTCCGGGGTGATCGCCACCGAGCTCGGTCTTGTGCCGACGGGGATGGGGGTGCCGATCGTGGTGCCTGAGGCGATGTCGATCACCGACACCGTGTGGTCGTTCTGGTTGGCGACGTAGGCGCGGTTCCCGTCCGGGGTGATCGCCACCGAGTGCGGTCTTGTGCCGACGGGGATGGGGGTGCCGATGGTGGTGCCTGAGGCGGTGTCGATCACCGACACCGAGTTATCGGACCAGGTGGCGACGTAGGCGCGGTTCCCGTCCGGGGTGATCGCCACCGAGCTCGGGGTTTTGCCGACGGGGATGGGGTTGCCGATGGTGGTGCCTGAGGCGGTGTCGATCACCGACACCGAGTTGCCGTTCTCGTTGGTGACGTAGGCGCGGTTCCCGTCCGGGGTGATCGCCACCCCGAACGGGGATGCGCCGACGGGGATGGGGTCGCCGATGACGGTGTCGGCTGATGCTGCACTCGTCCCGGTGACCACTGCAGCGACCGACAGGGCGGCGGCACTGAGGGTCGCGGCGAGTCGGACCCGCCACCGCGGTGAAGGTGATCGATCGACAACAGTCATGACAAGCGTGTCCTCCTGGTGCAGTCCACACCCGCTCCGGGTGCGCAGTAGCTCACAGTCGTAAGCCCCGCACAGAAACATAACGTACATTCACCCCGAAACAGGCAACTCCGGATTCGGGGATGCCGAAGTAGGTGTACGGATACTGCGGCGATCATCAAACCCTTTGCGGTGAAGAGCAATACACTCGAAGTCGATACCGCTCAAGTCCTGTCGAATAGTCATTGCCGACGTGAGCGCAGGCGTACCTAAATCGAAGTGTCTCAGCTTCGGTCACGGAACTTGTCTCAACGGCACTGTTTCGGCAGCCGTTTGTCTCATCTACTGACGATGGCGGCAGCTGCTTGCCGCCATCGCCTGGTGATGAGACAAAAATCGGACATCATGAGATTTTGAGACAAACACCTGCAGCTTTGTAAATTTGAGACAAATGCAGGAACGATTCACGTTCATTTTCTGAATGTCATAGTTGTCGGTAGGTGTTGATAGGTCGTGGACTTCGGCACAGGTTGAAGGCCTGCAGTCGAATCCGACTGCAGGCCTTCAGTGTCTTGAAGTGGTCGAGTTTGGTGGGGGCGATTCGTAGCTGGCGACCTGACGGAGGCGATCGATGTTCGCCCGCACGAGGCGGTATAGCGACATGTCGGTCGGTGTGAGTTCGCGTGTGTGGTTGCTATCTCGTCTGGAGACATCTGATCCGGGGGCCTTGTCGAGGTACGTGTATTCGCGATGTATTTGGGTGTATTGCGCCCCGAGTATCTCGGCTGCGTCTGCCGCCATTGCCTGATGATGAGGCAAAAACCGGTCATCATGAAAATTGGAGATGAATATCTGCGGTTATGCAGATGTGAGAGACATGTGCCGGATCTTCCTATCGGTGCATTCCCCTGACGCCGGGTGTGGGACGGTGGCCGCTCACCCTGTGTTGCGGGGTGAGCGGCCACGGTGTGGTGACGGGGTCAGGAATTCCGGTTCTATGACCCGAATATTCCGGACCCGAATCCGAGGGAGCCGAGGGAGCCGGTGGGGGTTGTGGTGGTGTCGGTGATGTCGAGGACCACGGGTAGTTCTGCGTCGTCGCCGATGCCGTTGGTGGCGGTGAGGGTGAATTCGAATTGGCCTGCGGTGGTGGGGGTTCCGGAGAGTTCACCGGTTGTCGAGAGGGTGAGGCCGTCCGGTAGGTGGCCGGAGGTGATGGTGACGGTCGGAGTGGGTTGGCCGGTGACGGTGAAGGTGTACCGGTAGGGCTGGTCGAGTGCCGCGGTGGTGGGGGTTCCGCTCAGTGTCGGCGCCCGGTCGATCGCGATGACCGACACCGAGTTGCTGTCCCGGTTGGTGATGTAGGCGCGTGAGCCGTCGGGGGTGATCGCCACCCCGGTCGGACGTGTGTCGACGGTGATGGGGTTGCCGATGACGGTGTTTGAGGCGGTGTCGATCACCGACACCGAGTTGCCGTACTGGTTGGTGACGTAGGCGCGTGAGCCGTCGGGGGTGATCGCCACCCCGGTCGGGGTTCTGTCGACGGTGATGGGGTTGCCGATGGTGGTGCCTGAGGCGGTGTCGATCACCGACACCGTACCGCCCCACTGGCTGGTGACGTAGGCACGTGAGCCGTCCGGGGTGATCGCCACCCCGAACGGCATTGGGCCGACGGGAATGGGGTTGCCGATGGTGGTGCCTGAGGTTGTGTCGATCACCGACACCGAGCTATTGAACCAGTTGGTGACGTAGGCGCGGTTCCCGTCCGGGGTGAACGCCACCCCGGTCGGACGTGTGCCGACCGTGATGGGGTTGCCGATCGTGGTGCCTGAGGCGGTGTCGATCACCGACACCGAGTCATCGGACCAGTTGATGACGTAGGCGCGGTTCCCGTCGGGGGTGATCGCCACCAAGTGCGGGGATGTGCCGACGGTGATGGGGTTGCCGATGGTGGTGCCTGAGGCGGTGTCGATCACCGACACCGAGCCGTCTGCATTGTTGGTGACGTAGGCGCGGTTCCCGTCCGGGGTGATCGCCACCCCGATCGGGTGTGTGCCGACGGGGATGGGATTGCCGATGGTGGTGCCTGAGGCGGTGTCGATCACCGACACCGAGTTGCCTGCATTGTTGGTGACGTAGGCACGCGAGCCGTCGGGGGTGATCGCCACCGAGTACGGGGATGCGCCGAGCGGGATGGGGGTGCCGATGACGGTGTCGGCTGATGCTGCACTCGTCCCGGTGACCACTGCAGCGACCGACAGAGCGGCGGCACTGAGGGTCGCGGCGAGTCGGACCCGCCACCGCGGTGAAAATGATCGATCGACAACAGTCATGACAAGCGTGTCCTCCCGGTGCAGTCCACACCCGCTCCGGGTGCGCAGTAGCTCACAGTCGTAAGCCCCGCACAGAAACATAACGTACATTCACCCCGAAACTGACAGCGCTTGTGCTGCCGATGCCGGCGCACGGATGCAGACCCACTCGCAGTTCGTCAAACCTGTGCGGTGAAGGGGTCTCGTGTGCCGCATCGATGACTTCGCTGGCGATGGTGTGCAGATCGTTGATCCGGAACTTGTCAACGAGATTGAGTCCTGTGAGTGCTAATCGGCTGCCGTTCGGGCTGCTGGTTTGCGGCGTCGTCATGGTCGGGTTGGTTGATCCAGACGGCGTCCGGGAGGTCCGGAATCTTCGGCGCAACTGTTGTGCCGAAACGGTGTGAGTGTTGCACGCGGGCCGCGGCGAGGACATTTCTGCGGTCAGCGGCCATGTCTGCCGCGAGTCCGAAATGAATAGTGGCGGGAGTATGCAAGCCGATTCCGGTGTGCTGATGCTCGTGGTTGTACCAGTTGGTGAATCTGTTCGTGAATTCCCTTGCTGCGAAGAGTGATCCGAACCGCTCGGGAAACTCCGGGCCTGTACTTCAACGTCTTGAACCACGACTGAAGAAAGGGGTTATCAAACCCTGCCGCTGGTTGGCATCCCGATCCCTACGGCTCGACCATCGATCGGTATTGGGACGGGCAACAGTGGACATCGGAAACTCGTCCCAAGACCCTGGCCTCTGCATCTGTTGGTGATCCGAACGCTCCGGAAACGAAGAGCCGGACATGGCCGTGGATTCTGGGCGCCGGTGTACTCGCCGCCGGGGTTCTCGGTGTCGTGATCTCCGGGACACTGGTGGATCCCGACGAAAAGACCGAATCGGGGTCGGTCGTATCCACCACCAGTTCCGCTGCGCCGACGACAAATTCGCGGACGACGACATCCGTCACGACAACAACAGCAGTGTCCCCGACAACGACTGTGCGTGAGGTCATGGAAACGTCCGAGGTGCACGTGCCGACAACGCAGATGATGCCGGTCGAACCTTCACCGATTTCGCAACGCTCGCTGGAGTATTCGTGCAGCGACGCGGACTGGCGCGATGCGATGGGTGCCGAAGGGAACGCGTTGTGCGGATCGACCTGGACGCCCCGCAATCAGCGTCCGCCCGTCACGGAGTACACGCCGCCGGCGACCACCACTCGTGGACAGTCGACGGTTGGCACGGCGCATCCTGGTTCGTATTGCAGTACGCCCGGTGCCGTTGGTGTGACGGTCAACGGCACGCCGATGGTGTGTGCGCCGGGTTCGGACGGTAAGGACCGCTGGCAGTCGGCCTGAGCTTTCCGCTCGGAAAGCCGGCTTCGTAACAGGCTCCAGCGGTCGGTGGTCCGCCCTGGGCGGCGCCGCGAGGACCGTGCGGAACGCCGGACGGTTGGACCGGTCCTCCGGCATCCCGCTACCAAGTCACCTCAGCTCAGCGCTAACGCAGTCGTGAGGAACTATCGCCCGCGGGAGAGCTCCGCCAGGCGTGAGACAGGCCCGCCAACGGGGGTCGGGCACGAGTGCAACACAATGTTGACTGCGTCCGTCACCACTCGCGAATGTCGAAACACGTGGTATTGGGGCGAACGGTGCACGACAGCGACTTGGTCGCTGTCATCGTTCGGCCAGTGCGCGGTTGAGTGCGTCGCGGCGGTAGCCGTCGATTCGGGTGCTGAGCGATGCCGCGGGGGCTAGGAGTTCGCCGGCGTGTATGCCTCCTGGGTACACGTGCATTTCGACTGGGACACCGGCCGCCATCAGGCGGTTGGCGAAAATGATGTCCTCGTCGCGAAAGAGGTCGAGCTCTCCGACATCCAGATAGGTCGGGGGCAGTCCCGAGAGGTCGGCAGCGCGCGCGGGAGCGGCATACGCACTCACCTGCGCCTCGCCTGCATCCTCTGCAGTGTCTGATGTCTCACCGAGCAGGCATCGCCACGCTTCGACGTTGAGGTCGCGGTCCCAGATCCCGATGTCGACGATCTCGCGGCTGCTCGGCGTCTCGTTTCGGTCGTCGAGCATCGGATAGAGCAAAACCTGGAATGCGATCTGGGGCCCCTTCCTGTCTCGGACCAGGAGCGCGAGCGCTGCTGCCAACCCACCGCCGGCGCTGCCACCGTAGACGGCAATGCGCTCACGGTCGATTCCGAGCCGTGAAGCGTTGTCCCACAACCAGACCAGCGCCGCGTAGCAATCTTCCACGGGTGTCGGATGGCGGTGTTCGGGCGCCAACCGGTATCCGACGGAGACGACCACAGCCCCACCCGTTACGACCTGGGTCAGCGGCGCCGCTTGGCGTTCGTCGGTTTCGATACTGCCGTGATTGAGTCCTCCACCGTGTATGTACAGAATGGCAGGACGTGGCGCGGAAGGCTCGTTGCCGGGGCGATACGTTCGGACGCGGATAGATTCACCGAGGTGGCCGGGAATGAACTCGTCGCTGTATGCAATGGACGAGTCAATGGGGTTGGCCGCCAATGCGCAAACTCGGCTGCGACGCCCAGTCGTTTGGCGCGCAGTTCGCGTACGAGCACAACCAGGACGGTGGTAGCGCCGGATCGGTGTCCGCGTCCTTCATCGGTGGACTGTCCATCGGCTACAGCGGCAGCCCGGCCACGATGCAAAAGAGCACGAACCCGACCTACATCAACTTCTGAGCGCATCGCGCTAGTTAGGCTCGCGTCATGAACAAGTTCACGAGTGCAACCCTGTTGCTCTACCTCGTCGCAGTCGTCGCGCAACTGTTGACGTGGGCGGATCTCAGTGGCGCTGAACGAAGCACGCGCGTTGTCGGATTTCTGCTCGTCGGAGCACTGTTGACGGCAATCCTGAGCTTGGGCGGCTCACGCAGCAACAACTCCTCAGGCGACAAGAAGTCCTAGCAGAGTCCCGGTCGGTGGGGTCAGTGGTGCGCTTCCTGCGCCGCTGACCCCACCGACCGTTGTATGTCCGCCGGTGGGCAGTAGGTGTTGGCGACTGTGTGTTGCCGGCGGAAAGGTGACGGCTGTCCGGCGGCCGGCCACCTTTGCTGTCCCTTGAAGTGAACTCCGCTGCGCTATGTCCTGATGACGAACATCATTTTCTTCCTTAGGTGCTGGCATCGCACTCGACCTACGCGAAGGTGACCTGTCCCTACTCAGCCGCCCCGTGTGTGCTGATATCACCATCTACCGCCACGCTTTCGACCCGGCCGCGTCAGCAGTCGAGTTGGTTGTTTGAAGGAAAGCAGTTGTGCTTCGATGTTGTTCTCAAGTCAGCGAAATCACGAGATCGCGATACTCGGTGGCAAGGCGGTGGCAGTCACCGGGCCAGCGCGCTGAGATGTAGTTGCCGTCGACGACGGTGAATCCACGATGCAGATGGGTGGTGCTGTCGCGGCGTGGTACGAGCGGTCCTCGACGAAAATGTTCCGAGTTCTTCAGCGCTGCGGTGACTTCGGCTTGTACCGTGGCAGGATAGGTTCTGTAGTACCGGCCCAGCCACAGTCGTGTCAAGTTCCATGCTGACAGTTCGAGAAGCGCGGTGACCGCTGTTGTGTGGCGTTCGTAGAGTACGGAATGCCCGGTCTCCGGGTTTCGAGCGCGCGCGGCCAACAGCACACCGTGGCAGACTGCCCCGGTAGGACGCCCCGAGAGTATGGAGCGGCTGAAAATCTCTTGGGCGAGAGCCGAATCGAGCATCGACTTCATTCCTGGCGCATGCCCGCCGGGTACGAATACGCCGGAAACCTCATCGTCTCGAACATCCGCGTAGGCCATCGGTGACGTGAACTGCGGATCGCGGGTCATGCGCTCGTAGACGTCGAGCGCGGTTGATCGAGTCATCAAAACCGGCGACAGGAGCGAGAATCCTTGGTCGGTGAGGCGCATATCTGCGTGTGCGATTGCGCCAGTCGGGGTGGCGAATCGAACGTCGATTCCGGCATTGCGCAGTGCGGCCCACGGCAGCGCGGCTTCGGTGGGGTCGTAGTCGGAATCCGGCAGCAGGATAAGAATCACGCGAGCGTCACCTCTTCTGAATGTACACGGACTCTGGGAATGTGATCGTGGTCGGACAAATACATGAGCTGGGAGTTAGCGGGGCGTGTGATGGTGGGCGGTGAACGTCCGTCACGGTCACTGTTCGCGGCTTCAGCTGGGATCTGTGTGGTTGCTAGTGTTCGCCGCCAGGCTATCTCGGATAAGTCTGGGGGACAAGAACCTTGGTGCTCGTTTCGACGTCAATAGGTCCGAGTAGCGCTGCGCAGGTATCCGAACATCACATGTCACCGAGGATCGGGTCGATCTTCTTCCTGTAGTTGCTGCACGACTCGACCAACGCTGCAGGCGATCGGGACCGGCAGGAACGCCGCAGATCGAGTGCCGTGCCTGCGGTCAGCGCGACTTCGTGGAGGTGCGAGGATTGAAGTCACATCGATGTGGTGCACACGCACAGCGAGGACGCTCTCGATGCGATCGATCGGCGAGGTGCATCTTGGCGGGTCGGGCTCTTGGTGGCCCGTTAGGCTGCTCGATCTGGTCATGGGCTTTGATGATGTGATGGGCGTTGCGTTCGAACGATTTGCCCGAAAGCTGGAGGGTCATGGCACCGAATGGAATAACGAAACGCCGCAGAGAAACGTTGGCTCGCCTGCTCGATGCTGCCGAGGAGGTCTTTGCCGAGCGAGGTTTCGGTGCTCCGTCGATCGAAGATATCTGTGCGGCTGCGGGGTACACCCGTGGGGCGTTCTATTCGAACTTCGCAAGCAAGGACGAGCTTTTCTTTGCGTTGTTCGCCAGGCAGTCGAAGCAGATGCAGGAACGTCTCACAGTTGCGGTCGAGTCGGTGACGTCGCAGACTGATCCGATTGGCGTGATCACCGAGGTCATGGCGCAACATGATGTGTGGCAGGGGAAGTGGTTCTTGTTGACCACCGAGTTCACGTTGTATGCCGTCCGTAACCGAGCTGCCGGGGCTCAGTTGGCTCGGCGTGACGCCGAATTGCGGGAGACACTGGCCTCGTTGATGTCGGCGTTGTTGGAAAGGGCCGGCTGGGTGGCGGCTATTCCGATCGAGGACGTCGCGCGTGTGTTGATGGCGCTCAGCGATGGTTTGTCGAGTCAAAGCCTGACCGAGACCGGTGTGTGCGGAGGGGAACTGGAACGCCGTGTGGTTCCGGCTGCATTGGTGGGACTGATCCGTCCGAATGCGGCTCACGCCGACTGATCGTGTTCTCATTCAGGAACCAGGAGGGGGAGGGGTGGTTCGATCAGCTGTACGGCGTTGACCGCGGAGGTGAGTGCGAACAACGTCTCGGCGACAGGTACGGCGATGTTGTGAATGCGTGCGGCGCGGACAACCGCTCCCAGTAACAGGTCGTACTCCAATGATCGCCCGGCGAGTCGGTCGTAGAGCATGCTGCTGCCGGCGTCGGCAGGGTAGCTCCGATAGAGCTCCAACACGTTGTCGACATCGGCGTCGGTGATACGGGCGCCGACCGCATTGGCGACAGTGCGGGTCTCGGTCAGCAATGCCCTGCAGGTGCGTTGTACACGGGTCTCACGGAGTACGTCTGCATGACGAAGTGTGAGTGCGGTCATCGGGTTGAGGCCGATGTTGACGAGTAGTTTGCGCCAGGATTCGGTGAGAAAGTCCTCGGAGGTAGTGACGTGGACACCGCCGCTCATGTACGTCGCGAACGCCTGCCCTGTGCTGGTATCCGGCACGGTCAGAGATGCACCGATTCGGTGGTGAACCGTTGCGGGAGCGATGCGTTCGGCTCCAGCGAAGATGAGGGTCGGCAGGATATTCCCTTTATCTGTGATCGGCTGGGTACGGTCGATATGATCGATTCCGTTCTGCATGATCACGACGACGGTGTCGTGATCAGTGAGCACGTCAAGCCATGGTTTCACCGATAGGGTGTCGTGGGCCTTGACCGTCACGAACACCCAACTGACTACCTCAGCGTCGTCGGGTGAAGTGATCACATTTACCGGGTATTTTTCTGTGATGGCGGTACCGGAGCCGTCCCCGATGACGGTGAATGCATCGAAAGGTGCGCGTGCGCATACCAATGGGGCAGGTTCGCGGGCCTTGTGAAGCCAGGCAGCCGTAACCCCGGCGATCGCGCCGGAACCGATGATCGCCGCGGAATCTCTCATGGGTTCTGTCCGTCTCGGTGGGTTTTCGGCTTCGGCTCTCGGGCGGGTGCCGCCGAGGCAAGCCTGTCGAACGCGTGCGCGTCGTGAGCAGCGAAAATGTCGACCTCCCCGTGCCTGGCGAGCTCACGCAAGCGCTCGATGTTCTGCAACCGCAGTGTCTTGTCGACCTGCATCAGGTTGTCGAACGCTCTCAGTCCCCACGGGTAACGAGCAGGGGTCTCGAGCTGGCCGTGATAGGAGAAACTGTCACCGCCATGCAGGAGCCACTTGGTGCCTCCGGCGGTTTCGTCGGCGACCGCGACTCCGATATGTCCGACTGTGTGACCATACAAGGGGACCAGCACGATGCCCTCGAGTCCGTCGATCAGTTGCGCACCTTCGAAGCCCATCCACGTCTCGCCTTCGTCGGCGTGTGGTACCCAGTGTGGATTGTGTTCGAGGGCGTGTTGATTGAGGTATCGGCGCCGCTCGAACCATGTGCGGGGATGTTGCAGTGCGTCCAACTCGTTGCGGCTCAGGTGCACGGAGGCGTTCGGAAAGTCGGGTAGTCCACCGATGTGGTCGATGTCGAGGTGAGTGAGCACGACATGTCTGACATCTCTCGCGGAGAAGCCTAGTGCGGTGATGTGCGCGAGGGCGGTTTCACGGGGGTTGAGGGAAGGGTGCAATCCGCGGACGAACAACCGCTCGGTCGAATCGGTCGGCTTTTCGATGGTGTGCGTTCCGATCCCGGTATCGACGAGCACAAGCCCTGTCGAGGTTTCGAGCAACAGGCAATGACATACCGCTCGGCCACGTCGGTACCACGGACTCTCGCCATCGGCCAGTGAGCCACCGGGTGGGTTGATCGTTCCGCAATTGAGATGATGAACCTTCATGCGTTATTTCTCCTGTCGTTCACGAAATGACAACTGACGGTGGGGCTGAGACATACACCTGTGAATATGGGCTATTCGGCCACGGCGAGTGCATCGATCTCGACCAGTACGCCGTCGGGGAGGGTGACTTGCACGGTGGTGCATGCAGGTCGCAGAGAAGGAAACCACGGTTGAAGCGCTTAGTTCATCGCCGCGACGTCGGACAAACTGGCGAGGTATACCCGCAGCATGACGACCTCGGACATCTACGACTTCGCGGCGTGCAGGATGGCGTCGACGTTGGACAGCGTCCGGTTGGTCTGTCCGAATGCGTCGGCAGCGACGCTGAAATCAGCGGGATCGACGCCCATCTGCCCCGAAACCTGGACCGATCCCTTACCTCTACTGCCTGCGAATAGTGTCCCGCCGGCGGAGGCGCTCCGAGAGTCGAGACCATGGTTCGAGGAGGCATCGTGGATGACCTTTCGATTCGGAGGGGTGGCGCGATCGTTCACGCGGTTCTCATCACCCGCACACCGCAGTAAAGACACGCAGAGCATTTCCGCCCATGATGGCGGCACAGTCGTCTTCGCTGAAACCGGCCGCGGTCAGACCCGCCACGAACTCCAAATTATCCTGTGGACCACTGTATTTAGCCATCGTTGCAGGTCCGCCGTTGGCGTCGGTGCCAAACGCCAGGTGTTCGATGCCGACCAGATCGGCTACGTGCGACGCATGGCGAGCGAAGTCTCGCGAATCGGACATACCGCGCTCGCGGAGACGAAACGGCCACAGCCCGATCAGGCCCCCGGTGGCGGCGATCGCAACGATCTCCTCGTCGCTGATGTAGCGAGAGAGATCATCGAGCGATGCAGCGCCGGTGTGGGAGGAGACCACCGGCGCATCGGATGCGGCGCACGCCGACAGCGTGGTCGCCGAGTCCGCGTGGGCAACGTCGACGATGATTCCGAGGTCGTTCATGCGCGAGATCGCCTCTGCTCCGAATTCGGTGAGGCCGGTGGTTCGTATTCCTCGCCGTACCTTCCGGCTACGGGGTTGTCCGCATACAGTAGTTCCGATCGTGCCCAGTGCATTGTCCGAATAATGCACCAGGCCGATCATGCGCACTCCACGCTCGTGGAGCCACTCCAGGCGGTGGAGGTCCGGACCGAGGATGTCCGCACCTTCCATGGCGAGAACGATGCTGGGAACATTCTGTGCCCGAGCGGTATTGAGCTGGGTGCTGTTTCTGATGACGGCAACGCCGGCTGCATCAGCCTGACTCTCGAGAGAGTCGAACTGTCGTAGAACTGCCTTCCACGGGTCCCTCGGCGCACGCCAGAACGTTCCGAGTGGGTCTCCGAGGACGCACGCCGCCATTGCATCGAGGCCCGAGGTCTTCATCTGATCGAAGGAAAACGCGGGGTCCATCGACGGAGCCATGTCGAACATCCGGCGAACAATCCGCGGCGCCACATCGGGCCCGTGCCCGTGTAAGTCGAACACGATAGGTGAAGTCGATGCGCCCGTGGAGTGTGGTCCGTGCGGGCGCGGAGTTGATGGAGAAACATTCTCTGCGTGCATCTGGCCTCAGTTCAGTCTTCGGAGGGTATGCCTTCGATACGTTAACGTATTCAATACGAGTATGCATCGAAATCGCGGGCACGCCACTTCTGAAGCCCATCCGATGTCCGGTTGTGGCCCGAACGGTGCCCTGACCCCCCGGGGGGCGCATGGACTGTTGTGGTTCCTCCCGGAGTCACTGCACGTTCTGTGAGGGTAGGTAGCCAGGGGTGCAGTTTCGGATGACGGGCCGCCCTATTCGGCGCAGTAGGCAACATCTGGTGAATTCGAGGTCGGGGTAGATCTGGTGAGACCTGATTGAGGGTTTAAATGAATGATCAGCTCATAGACACTATTGTTTTCAAAGATCGGTCGTGGTTGTATGTACCGCATGTCACATCTATTTCACCCTGTGGAGCAACAAGTTTGGCGTAGACGGTGGGCGCGGGGACTGCCGGTCAGTGTTGTTGTCGCGATCGCAGTGGCGGCAATGTCGACGGTGGGCGTGATGCGATCTCAGGCGGAGCCAGCGCCACCCCCGGATGCCTTCTACGATGTTCCAGAGACTCTGGCTAACTTCTCCCCGGGCGAGATCATCAGAAGCCGAGCGGTTGCGGTCAACGCACTGCAGTTGCTTCCGATCAAGGTCGACGCCTGGCAATTGCTGTACCGAACCACCGGCATGAACGGTGAGCCGGATGCGGCCGTGACGACGGTGATGGCCCCGGAAGGGCCCGCCAAGCCGCGTCCGTTGCTCTCGTATCAGGCCGCGACGGACTCGACGCTCCGAATCTGCAACCCATCGTACGGGCTCGTCCACGGCGCGCCGATCGACTTCACCAATCCGTCAGGGCCAGTCCTGGTCCCCATCGGCTCGGTCGAAATATCACTTGCTGCAGCAGGTTTGGCGCAGGGCTGGGCGGTGGCGATGCCCGATCACGGCGGCGTCGACAACCGATTCCTCACGCCACGCCAGCCAGGGTTCGCCGTCCTCGACGGCATCCGCGCCGTCGAGAACTTCAACCCGGTTGGGCTGGCAGGCACAGCGACTCCCGTGTCGTTGTGGGGATACTCCGGCGGCGCGATAGCCAGCAGTTGGGCAATCGAGCAACATCCGACCTACGCCCCCGAACTCGACATCAAAGGCGCGGCATTCGGTGCCCCTGAACGTGATCTCGAAGCATCGCTGAAATCCGCGAACGGAACCCCCCTTGGAGGGTTGATTCCACTCGCGATGGCATCGATCGGCAAAGACTCACCGGAGTTCTCGCAGGAGATCGCAAAGTATCTGACCCCTGAAGGCAATATTCTGCTCGATCGGATGCGGAACAGCTGCGCGCCACAGAATATTTTGGGGAACATAGGGTTCCGGTACCAGAACTATCTCACCACCTCACTCGACGAGGTCCTGGCAAACCCGGTGATCGGCCGCGCCATCGAGGCCCGCGGAGTCAGCGACGGTATACCGACGGTACCCGCCTACGTCTATAACGGTGTAACCGATGAGGTCGCGCCGATCTCCGGAACCGACAAACTGGTAGCCAAGTATTGCGCTGGTGGTGCACCTGTGACGTATCGACGCGAAGCGTTCCCTCCGAATCCGTTGCCGCAGTTCAGCAGTACCCATGCGGTGATCGAAGTAACGGGAGCGGCGGGGGCATTCAATTGGTTAAAAGAACGCATGAATCCCGACAGTGTGACGCCGACCGGGTGCGATATTCAGACGGTGCCCAACACACTCGCCGAACCTGATGCGCTCGCCTCTTTGGGGCCCTCGTTCGGTCTTCCGTTGCAATCGGTCCTTGCTGGGATACCCCTCGGCGCTGGCCGCTGATCGGGCAACTTCGAATGCACGGTGATCAGTGGTCCATTATCCGGTCGTCATTGGTCCCTCGAGCTTTTCGGCTCTCGAAGCCGGAAAGGATGCCGATGTAGAGCACAATGCATCGACATCTGTGGTCCCTCTCGCCGCTTTCCTCGGGCAGTGCGGTATCCGCCCCGGTGCCCCCAGCCCAGGAAGGTGGTGGGAGCGGTCTGTTCGATTCCCTCTTACGGCCACGTCTGCGGATCGCCCGGACACATCCGAGGGCGCTTCGAGCCGAGGCCAGCGGGGCGATGATACAGCGAAAGCTTCTGTGCTCGAATGTAACCCGGTACGGTTTCCGGTTTGAACCGGGAACGTCACCACCTCTTTTGGCCTTGCCGAACACGACAACCGCTGCCCCGCGGATGGGGGCAGAAAGTATGGAGCAGGATAGGTGATGCGCGATGAGTCGACTCGATGGTGAAAACATCTTTCAGACCCGCCTCAACCAACTCTTCGCCGAATCCGATCGGCGACTGACGAACAGCGCAGTAGCGAAAGGCTTACTTGCGCAGGGGTGCCGAATTTCGGTTCCGTATCTCTCGCAACTACGTAGTGGAGTGAGGGCGGGTCCGTCGGATGAGATAGTGCCCGCGTTGGCCGAGTACTTTTCGGTCTCGCCCGGCTATTTCTTCACTATCCCAGTCCCTGCTGGACATGCTCGCGCACAGGCCCCGGACGCAGCGATCCTCGAACGTCTCGACGATCCTGTATTGCGGGAATTACTCGAGGCGGCGAACGGACTTTCTACAACATCGCTGGGACTGCTCGCCACGCTTGCCTCCAAACTCCGCGTGTACGACCTACGCCCAGCGGTTCCAGCAGACTCACCCGCTTACCTGCGTCTGGGCGAGGCGACGCGTCGCATGCGAAAGCCGACACGTTCCCGTGCCGACCCGATTCTGTAACTCGCGTCCCTGTCTCCGATGATCGGGCTGTCGAGAGTGAAAATCGACGATGCGAGGCAACGTGAGCGTCCCAGTGGACACCCGGAACTGACCGGCCACACATCAATCCTTGTCTCGCCGCACTGCCGCGATACCACCGGACCGAGCCACAGACAGGAGCTGTGACAGTGAACGATCCTCTTCATCCGCAAATCAGCTGCCGCGTCGGCAGCACCATCCAGACGAGGCAACCCCGCGCCCAACGAACACAAGCAGCGATCCTCGCAACTGCCGCCGAACACTTCGACGCCATCGGCTATGCCCAAACGACAGGCCACGACATCATCGGCGCCTGCAAATTCACCAAAGGTGCTCTCTACTTCCATTTTCCGTCCAAGGCAGCGATCGCCCAACATCTCGCCCAATGCTGGGTCGAGGCCGTCGAAGACGCCGTCGCCTCAACCGTTGACGCCCACACCTCGGCCCTTGAACAACTCGCCGCTGTGTACAGATACCTCGCGTTCCGGATCGCGCACGAGGTGCAGTTGCGCGCTGGGCTGAAACTCACGCTCGAGGCATCGGTGGACAACTCTGCTGCTTTCACACGGTGGGTAGAGGCCATCAGCGACATCGTCGAAATGGCCATCGTCGCCGGTGATCTCATCGACACCCCCGCGACGCACAGACTTGCATGGAACCTCTGTGCCGGAACCGTAGGAACCACCCACGCGACCGCGACACTGTGTGAAGACATCGACCTCGCCATGCGTCTCGAGGACACTTTCAACGCCCATCTGAGCAGTGCACTGGCACCGAAGGCGCTCGGCAAACAGCACAATCAAGACAACGATGTCATGCCGCGACAACAAGAACTCCCGCCATCAACAGCGTGAGTAGCGCGCGGGGCCATGGTTTTCGCATGTAGGGAGCAGTGCGGCGGCGAAGACTCTCCGAACAACAGGCTTCTGCCTATGGGGGAGCCTGGTGTAGGTGTAGGTGCCGGTGTAGGTGCCGGTGGGTTTCGGATCCAGTATTTCTCGCCCGATCGAGTACTGGGCGACACAAGTGATTCACCGCGCCCGCAGTCGGGGCAGGGCCAGGTCGAGTAACGCGACTGCTCTTCGTAGCAAGATTCGTGGCCGGAATCAGCGTCCGCCTTGCTGCTCGTGGACAGGTGGATTTCATCAATTGCTGTCGACAACTGTGACGGTGCACCGCACAGGGCCTACATCCGATGGGCATCGCCGACCCCCTGAATGGCCCGACACAGCGAATGTTCAGCCAAACTGAATTTCCGAGTTGGCGTTCCACGGTGAGGGGCGGTTCGGACTCCCGTGCCGGCCGCGAGCACCTGTGGAGCCACAGTAACCGTGACTCAATTCTTACGCCGCCGATCACTGTCGCCTCAGTGATGTGCGGCATACGCGAGCGCGTTGGAGTCGCGAGCCCTGGCGGAACTTGGAACCGAAAAAGGGCCGACGAACTGTGCATACGCGGAAAACAGAACAACTAGGCACTGTGTGGCACAGTGATCTCAGAATTTCGAGCCCTCTTCTGAAGCGTCTTGTGAAGGGTGCGCAACGGGCGACGACTGCCCTAGACGGGGGATTGCGCCGCTAGGCTATCGTCGTACGAGACGGGCAGGATTCGTGTCGCGATAGTTGGATGATGAGATATGCCACAAGGATGCCAGGCAGTGCAGAAGTTGCCCCGAGGGCGCCACACCCTTGATCGCGCGGCAGTGGTGGCATCTCAAAAGGAACGACTGTGTTGGGCGGCATTCGAGGTCATCGCCCGCCGCGGATATCGCGCAGCCAGTGTCGCGGCGATCATCGACAGAGCTGGTATCTCACGGCGCACATTCTATGAGCTGTTCACCGACAAAGAAGCCTGTTTCCAGGCTGCCTGCGACTTCTTCATCGACAGGATGAAAACCGACCTCCAGCAGAGGTCAGTGGGCATGCCCACTCTCGACTGGAAAGACCTGGTACGCAGTTCCCTCGAAATTTATTTGGCCGGGCTCGCCGAGAACCCCACAGCAGCAATTGCTTTGCACGTAGAGACCCTCGTTGCGGGCAGGGAACTCGCTGCGCAACGCGCTCAGGTGCAGGAGTTCCTCGCCGACAGAATGCGACGGGCTCATCACCTCGCATATGCGCAGGACCCGTCGGTGCGAGGTACTCCTGACGGAGTTTACGATTTCCTCATCGGAGGAATCGACGACCGGATTCGTCATTGCCTGCACACACGTGGGGCAGAGCAGTTGCCCAGTCTGCTGCCGCTGCTGCATCACTCGACTCTGGCACTACTCGGCGTCTCGGCCATCGAGACGGGAATTCAACTGGGCAGCAACCTCTGACGTTCCCCGACCCTGCCAAAGGGAACTAGGGCCGCGCCGAAAGTGCAAATGTCGCGAACATCCCTGTATCGGTGGGCCACGTCTGTCGAAGGACCCCACCGATACCGGTATCGTCCGGCCTGCGACACGAATTGACGGCATGCAATCGCAGTGGTGCGTCGATGAATCGGCGAGGTTGTCTGCCCGTTCGGTCCTGCTGGTACCGGGCATACGTGGAAGTCGCATCGGCAGGCACTACGGTCTACGAGTTGATGGCATCGGCGGTGAGGGCGACAGTTCCGAACAAGTCGCTGATCGTCGTCAGGCTGGCGCTTTGGAGACTGTCCGCGGATACCGTGTGACCGGTTGGTGAGTTGAGCGAGCGAGTGGCAGTGGCTTCCGCCACCACACTCGGACGGTATCCGAGATTGAAAGCGCCTTGGGCAGTGAACATCACACACATGTGCGTCATGAATCCAGCGAGGATCAGATTGCTGCCCGCGGGTTTTCCCAGCTCTGTCAGAGTGTCTTCGAGGTTGGTGGCGTGAAAGGAATTGGGGAACTGCTTGACGATGACGGGCTCGCTGTCGAGGGGAGCGACCTCGTCGCTGATTCGGCCGATTTCCGCTCTGATGTCATAAGGGGTGTTCTCGCCGCCATCATTGATGACGTGGATGACCGGAGTTCCGTGGGCGCGGGCACGTTCGAGAAGCCGAGCACCAGCGGCGAGGGCTGGTTCGGCGCCATCGAGAGCCATGACGCCAGTGCGGTAGGTGTTCTGAAAGTCGATCATGATCAAGGTCGACTCGTTCAGCCGGGGCAGCTGATTGTTCAATCCCATGACGTTTCGCAGGGTTGTCGACGGGGTGGAGGTGTGCATCTCGAGCCTTTCGTGTGTACTGCGGATGGTGGTAGGTCGTTCCGTCGGAAAACGTGAAGGATTCTTCGGGAAGTGTGAAGACGGGGAGGGTGTTCATCCGTGCTCGATGAACCGGCGAGCTGCGGTTGGCTAGTGCATTATTTGGCGGGAACTACATCGAAGTGATCGGTCTGGTATTGGAACAACAGACAATCCGCTCCCGCCATGCACCCGCTGAGGTGCGGAAGATCCTTGGGGAGCTGGTAGAACGATCCGGCCGGGTACTCGACTCGCTTTCCGTCGATGGTCGCGTAGAAGACGCCGCCGAGAACGACGGTGGGAAGATCCTGGGAGTGGGTGTGCATCGGATTGTCCTTCCCTGCAGGGAATTTCACGAACGATTCGTAAGGTCCACTTCCTGTGATGTCACCTACCACGTCAGCGACCTTGATGCCTCCCGTGTCGGGTAGTTCACGCCAGGTGAGTGTGGAGGCGGGAAGCGAGATGGACCTACCGGCCACGTCGGTTGCCACCAGGTCCTTCGCTGGGGCGGAGGATGTGCTTGCGGCGGTGTTCTTCTCGTCGGGTGTCTTCGAACAGCCGATGAGCAAGCCGGCGACGGCCGCTCCCGCTCCGACTGCTGCGAGTAGTTTTACGGATTTCGTTCGAGAGTAGGTCATTGTTCTCCGATGTCGAGGGCCTGACTACTGGTGTCGGCCCGAATGTGCACGCCCCGTTGTCTGTTGCGGCTTTCGTGTTGGTCGAATGCAATCCTGCCGCGTGAAACGAACCCGAAACAGTGGCCCACGGGTCCGCTATCGACGGGTTTGGGCCAGGCTGGGTGGAGAAAGCGTGCCGATCGTCACCGGAAGGTGGTCGGGATTGCGCATCCGAGTGTGTTCCGGTTCGTCGTATCCGCAGCTCAAGGGTCGAGATCGTCCCGAGATGTGGTGCAGCCGCAAGATGTGTTGGATGCGGCCACTGAAATCTCCACGTCAGACGTGCTGGGGTCCCTGGAAGGTGCGTCGGTATGCCGACGGAGTCGTACCGAGGGCACGGATGAAGGCTTCGCGCTGCGTGACCGCGCTGCCGAATCCACACAGACCGGAGATGTGGTCGATGGTGAAATCACTGGTCTCGAGTAGTCGCTGCGCCATTGCGATGCGTTGAGTGGATATCCACCGACTGACACTCGTGCCGACGGTGCTGCGAAATGCTCGGGTAAAGGTGCGGCGACTCATCGCCGCCCGTTGAGCGAGTTGATCGACGGTCAACGGCTGATCGAGATTCTCGATTGCCCATTGCAATGTTGCTGCCAGCGGATTGGATTCACTGTTGGGAGGCAACGGGTGTTCGATGTACTGAGCCTGTCCACCCTCCCTGTGGGGCGGCGACACAATGCGCCGGGCGACCCGATTCGTCACCGCTGCTCCGTGTTGTTTGCGTAAGAGATGCAGGCATGTGTCGATGGCCGCCGTTGTGCCGGCGGATGTGACGATATCGCCGTCGTCGACGTACAGGGCTTCTTGGTTGAGTCGGACGTCGGGGAACCGGCGTTCGAACACATCCGCCCACTTCCAGTGTGTTGCGGCGGGACGGCCGTCGAGTAGGCCGGTATCAGCGACAACGAACGCGCCCAGGCACAGTCCGACTAGCCGTGCACCGTTCTCGTGGGCGTTGCGGAGTGCGGTGATCATCTCGGGCGGCGCAGGTCTTTCCGGATCGGGCCAGCTGGGAACGATGACGGTGGATGCACTCGCCAGCTCTTCCAGGCTGTAGCCGGTGGATACGGTGAAGCCTGCAGTGGTGACGATCGGCCTGGCATCTGGAGTGCAGACGCGGATCTCGCACGGGATCAGATCAGGGGAAGGCTGCTCCTCGCCGAAAACCAGGCATGGGACCGAAAGGTGGAAAGGGTTGATGCCGTCGAACGCCAGAACGGAGATGACGTCCATCTGCGATCCTCTCACCCATTGTTCTTGTGGCCCGATCCCGTCGATTCTAGACCCATGGGCCGCTGTCGCGATGATCCTCGGCGTTGCTAGGTTGCACTGGTCAACAAGCAATCCGCTGGTCCTTCACACTCGACCGTGTCCTCATAGAGTGGATTCCTCTATCTGAGAAGGGTGACTCCTACTATTGCTCAATGCAATTCAAGACGAGAGGGAGTCGATACCATGTACAGACTTCGTCGAGAGGCGATCGTGACAGAGCAACAGACGCCGGAGTTCTTTCGGACTCAGCTCAACGCCTTGTTCAGGGATGGCGAGCCTCGACTGACCAACAGAGCCGTGGTTCGCGGAATGCTGGAACTCGGCTGCCGAATCTCCGTGCCTTACCTGTCGCAGCTCCGAACCGGCGCGCGCACTGCCCCGTCCACACCTGTGGTGCGAGCGCTGGCTGACTACTTCATGGTGTCCGTCGACTTCTTCTTCGATCCGGCATACGACCCGAACCTGGACAATGTCGCTCCGTTCGACCTTCATCTGATCGAAGGGCTTTCAGATGCCACATTGCGCCGAACCCTTCATTTGGTCGCCGGCCTTTCTCCGAGCTCGTACACACTCATAATCCGGTTGGCCGAACAACTACGTATGGCCGAAGGGCTGCCCATTGCCAGGTTCGACTCGTAGTCGTCTGCGCTGCAGCAATATTGAAGTGGGTTCGACATCTAGAAGGGATTCTTCCCATGAGCAGCCGAAGGACCGGCTGGGTTGCTGCCGCCATCGCCTGAAGTTTGAGACAAAAATCGGGCGTCATGAGATTTTGAGATAAACGTCTGCGGTTTTGTGCATTTAAGACAAATGCAGGCTGAATTTTCTTGCGCCTTCTGCAGGTTCGAGGTGCTCGGACTGGTGCGTGAATGTTCGTTGGTGCCTGCCGCAGAAGGAAGGCCTGCGGCAGATTTGACCGCAGGCCTTCTCCATCTGTGTTGTCGACGTTCAGGCAAGCGCAGGTATCAGATATGGCCGAATCGTCTGAGTTTTGGCGGTGGAGGGACAGCTATCTCAGATTCGACGCTGAAGGGAGCGCAGATAATGGTTGCCTGTCCGGGGTAACGCCCTTGCTTTAGCCGCCGAACTGAATCAGAAGTAGCCGTTGAGGGGCAACGGTTCGCCGTTGAGGATGTTGTTTCCGACGGCCTGAGCCTTGTAGGCAACCGGGTTGTGCACCGAAATTGTCCGAATGTTCCGCCAGTGACGATCCAGGTTCTTTGAGCGCGAAGCCGCAGAGGCGCCACCGACCTCGAACAGCGCGGCAGCAGCATGTGTCGCAATCTCGTCGATGTGCACCTTGGCTTCAGACGCTCGGAGCGAGGCGAGGGTCGAAAGATCGGCATCTGGAACCGCATTCTTCAATGATCCGTAGGCTGCGTCGAGTGCATCAGCTGCAGCGAGAACCACGGATTCCGACGCGAACGCGGTGCTCGCGAGCTTCCCGAGAACATTCTGCAACAGAGGATCCCGCGACAGTTCCTCGGATGGGCCATGGGAGAAACCACGAGTTCGCGTCCGGATCAGTTCAGTGGCATCAGAGACAACATTGCGCAGTACTCCGCTGATCAGAGCGTGCAAGTACAACTGCAGCAGGGCGAATTGGTACGTCGGATCCGGTGTCTGAGCGAGCGTGATGTGAGATACGATATCGGCATCGGTGACCGTGACGTTTTCGAATCGTGTTGTCCCGCTACCTGTGCGACGCTGGCCGATGCCATCCCAGTCGTCGACGATTGTGACTCCCTCGCGGTCAGTGGGGACAACCACGAGGGCGACGGTAGTGTCGTCGCCGTCTGCCCAAGTGCTTACATAGTCGGAGAACAGGGTTCCGGTGCTGTAGAACTTCACGCCGTCGAGGGTGTAGTCGTCCCCGGCCTTCGTCAGATGTGTTCCGTACTTGAAATTGCCGACAGCTTCGTTGCCATGCTCGCTGGTAGCGTTGCCGAAGAGCTTTCCCTCCAAGACACGCTGGATCCAGGGATCGTTGTCGAAGCCGCCGTAGTTATCCGCTGTTGCGGCACACAGTTTTTCCTCTACAAACCAGTAGTGCGTACGCAGAATGTGCGCGACGATCGGGTCGGCTTCTGCCAGATCTATGATGACACTGAATAGTTCTCGAATGCTCAGACCGCCGCCGCCGATACTGGCCGGAAGCCTCAGCGCTCCGAATCCTGCGTCGCGTAGCAGTTCGATCTGTTCGAATGGATTCTCGTCCGCGAGGTCGCGAGCGCTTGCTCCCTCGGCAATACTGGCTAACAGTTGGCGGTACTCGGGCGTTCCTGGCACGACGACACGTGCTCGCTCGACTGTAGATGTCATGTCTACTGTTTATTTCAATCTTGGACTGCCGTCACGACATGAGATCACGATGAGTCAAAGCTTTTCCGGGAGAGCAATCTCACTCGAAAGATGTTGTGTGGAAACGACACCCATTCGTATCCCGCATTATGCGCAATGCTATTGAGATGTCGCGTCGAGTCGCTCGCGATCCGGAATCTTCAAGCGTGGCGCTCTGCAGGGTTCCTGTAATTGCCATCCGCTGCACTGACCGCAACGTAGTTCGACCCGTGAAACTTTGCGTCAAGGCAATCACGCCGATCCCGAGACGAGTCGCGAGCAGACGCACACTCCACTTCGTCGCACCCATATTTTGGGCATCGTTTGAGTGATTGGAGGTCGTATTGCCCGGATTGGGCTGCTCACCCGATGAGGTCGGGGGGTCAGGATGCTACCTGGGAATTGAGCGAGCTTGACGAACTCGGCTCTGAAACCGCCGCGTTCCTCCCGTCGACGCTTCGGTTCGAACTATGGTGTTCGACCGATGACGTGAGCATCGAAGCGTCGCTGTCGGTCCGATCAGGTCGTGTGGTCCCGCGGTCCGGTGTGAAAGCCTCAAGCAATGCCCAAGATCAATGTTTACTTGCCGGACCAGTTGGCTGCCGACGTCAAGTTCGCAAATCTGTCTGTCTCACGGATTTGTCAGGATGCTTTACGCAATGCGCTTTTCGCAACTGCCAACGCGGAGATCGCGGTTGGGCACGGGACGGTCGAACCGGTGAGTGAGGTGCCACTGGGGATGCATGTCAGTGCCATGTTCGCATGCGCTGTCGATACCGCGGCTGCGCGCGGCGCCGTCGAAGTCGAGGTCACCGATCTACTGCGGGGCCTTGTTGCCGAGGGCGGCAGTCTTACGTTGCTGCTGATAGAACAGAACGGCGTCAGTCGCGATTCGATTGTTGCCGAACTTGATTCCCGGGATCCGTTGCCTGACAAGAATGTAAATTCGATCACTGCTCCTGAACGACTGTCGGACGAACTGCAGGCATTGGCAGATTCCGCTTGCGCGGAAGCTTTGGCGCAGGCAGCAGCCGCGGTGGACGGGGTTCACATCGTCAAAGCGTTGCTGGACGATCAGGGTGCGGCCGGTGACACTCTGCGGGCTCTCGGGATCGATCGGATCTTCACGGAAACATTCGAAGTCGCAGTGCGCGGGGCTGTGCTCTACGGCCGTGCAACTGAGCGTCACAGCAGTCCGACAGTGGTGATGCTGTCCACTATGGCCGCGCGCCTCGAACGTATCGAATCCGTGCTGGGAGATGTTCTGAATAAATCCGCGCAGAGTGAATTTAAATGACCTTCCCTGATTGCGGACCCGCGTCGTCTTCGCATCAACACTGGTCAAGGCGTGAATGCATCGACGGGATAGTCGGCGGATCAGGCGGGCAATGCAGCACATCTACGCCTAGCACCCCAGATATGGGGTTACATATTGTGCATGTCATCTATCCCACCGATCGTTCCTTCTGATTCCGCATCGCAGTGGTCTGCAGAACTCCGCACCCGCGGCTCGGGGTGTGGGCGCTCGTATGGGGTCCGTTTGCTGCCCAGCAGTACCCGGGGGACAGGTTCGACGCGTCTTGGGACCTGAACAAGAAGTATGTGGTCGAAGCCGAACGGCTCGGCTTCGACTCGAACCTGGTCGCGCAGCACATCAATAATCCGAACGGTGACGAGTTCGGGAACTCGAAGCGCGCACAGGCTCGACTCTCAGCCGAGAGGAGCATCTGAATGGCTACCGCACCGCAATGTCTGTTTCAGCTTGGTCGTAACCGCTGACGACGGCGGTTGCACGGTCGAAAATTTGATCATATGCCGCAAAGGCACCTGCCCGCTCGGGGCTCAAAACCTTCTACACACTAAGGACTTTCCTGTGGCGCGTGAACTACATCTGGCCGGCTTTCTGATTGCTTCGCACGTCACGCACTCGCACGCGTCATGGCGGCACCCTGGATCGGAGACGGACTACCTAGGCCCGGACTACTACCGCCGCGTCGCCCAGACACTCGAGCGAGGCAAGTTCGATTTCCTGTTCTTCGCGGACGCCCTCACAACTCCGGTGCGGTACGGCAACGACATTCGGGTTCCGCTCAGCAGTGGTACCCAGTTCTCGGCGGCGATAGACCCGATGCTCGTCGCAGCAAGCCTGGTGAACGTCACAGAGAAACTCGGCGTCGCGATAACCAAGTCCACCACGTACTTCCATCCCTACGATGTAGCGCGAGTCTTCGCAACGCTGGATCACCTGTCACGGGGACGATCCGGATGGAACATCGTCACATCGGTCAGCCAAGCAGAAGCCCAGAATTTCGGCCTCGACAACCACATCGACCGCGACCAGCGCTACGAACGCGCACACGAATTCGTCGAGGTCGCGTTGAAGCTGTGGGGCAGCTGGGATCGGGACGCCCTCGTGCAGGACAAGGAGACCGGTGTCTTCGCCGATCCCGACAAAGTGCACACGATCGACCACGAGGGGAAGTATTTCCGGTCCCGCGGCCCGTTGACCGTGCCGCGTTCGCCGCAGAACCGGCCGGTGCTGATCCAGGCTGGAGCATCCAGTGTCGGTAAAGATTTCGCCGCGCGCTGGGCCGAGGCGATCTTCGAAATCGACCCAACCCCTGAAGGTCGGCGGGCATACTACGACGATGTGAAGTCGCGTGCGTCGAACTTCGGACGCAACCCTGACGACGTCAAGATCTTCCCGTCGTTCGTGCCGTTCATCGGCGAGACCGAGTCGATCGCGCGCGAGAAGCAAGCCTTCCACAACGAGCTGGCCGATCCGATCTCGGGTCTGATCACGCTGTCGGTGCACACCGATCACGACTTCTCGCAGTACGACCTCGACGCACCGATCGGAGAGGTTTCCGTACCGGGCAGCCAAGGTCTGTTCGACCTTGCACAGCGCCTCAGCGACAAGGACTCTCTGACCCTGCGCGATATCGGAAAGCTGTACGCACAGGGCGTTCTGCTCCCGCAGTTCGTCGGAACACCCTCCCAAATTGCCGACCAGATCGAAGAGGGATTCAACGGCGGTGAAGCCGACGGCTACATCGTGTCCGCCGCACAGGCACCGGGAACGTTCAACGACTTCGTCGACCTCGTCGTGCCCGAGCTGCAGCGCCGTGGACTGTTCCGCACCGACTACACCGGATCGACATTGCGCGACCATCTCGGCCTGGGTGACGCCAGCCTCACTCCGGTACCGCGTCAGGTCACGATCGCCTGACCATTTAGTCGTCAGGGTGCAATTGCACTTCGACCAAGACATCCGCGCTCGTTCCCGAACGGAGGGAACGAGCGCGGATTGTCGCCCCGCTGCGGCGCGCAAATACTGCCACGGAGAGGATTTCAGGTAGGCACATGACCGGCGACATCGAAATCGTGGATTTTCACGTCCACTACGTCAATCCTGCGTACCCGCCGACGATCTGGGCGCCGACAACTCCCGAACTCGCGCACGCAAACGAGAAGTTGGTTGCCCGACTCACCGATATCGAAGACGTACTGTCGTCGGATCGTGGTCAGGTCGCCGTCCGAGTGTTGAATGCGCCGCCAGCGATTCTGGCACCCACCGGTGCGCCGCTACCGTCGGAAACGATCCGCGCGATCAATACACACTTGGGTCGCCAGGTACAAAAGCATCCCGAACGGCTACGGGGCCTGGCGACGATAGATGCATGGCAGGGTGTCGCAGCCGCCGACGAAATCCGGCGCGCGGTAGGAGATCTGGGCCTTTCCGGTGTAGTCGTAGATGCAGCGGCCGCAGGCGGTGACCGCCTGCTCGACGACCCGGCAACGTTCCCGGCGTTGCGTGCAGCCGCAGAACTGAACGTTCCCGTGTTTGTACACCCGATCAATCCGCGCGGCTTCACCCAACAACTCGCCGGCCTCGGACTACCAGGCTCGCTGCTGGCACGCGGGGCGATCGATGCTGCGAGCCTGCTGGCGCTGCTCACCGCAGACGTGCTGGACCGATTCCCCGAGCTTCGGCTGGTCCTGCCTTTGATTGGGGCACCGGCGTTGCTGGCCGGTGCATTCACCGATGTTTTAGAGCCGATTACTCGCCACGCAACAGCCGATGCACGTCGGCACGTCTACTTCGACACGATGGGTTTCGACCCGGCGAGCATTCGCTACCTGATCGACGTGGTGGGTGCTGATCACCTCGTGGTCGGATCAGACTCGCCGATTGTCGCCGAGCACGTCGACCACGACGCTGTTATCGGCTCATTGCGCGCGGCGGGTCTGACAGGAGACGAGTTGGTATCTGTTGCGGGAGGGACAGCACGCCGACTTTTGGACACGGTGCATTGATCCCAGTCCGGCACGGTGCGACCATCCAAGCCTGAAGCGTTAGTCCACGGAAGGATTCGCGAGAATCCTGTCGACGGCATCGAATGCATCTTGTAGCGAATTACCTGCGGCGGGAAGAGCTTTCGCAAATGATGCGAAGCCATGGATCAGCGTCTGACCGGGTACATGCTCGGCCGTCACACCACACGATCTCAGCCGCTCGAGGAATGCCACGCCCTCGTCGCGTAGTGGGTCGAACTCTGCGGTAGCCACCACGGACGGCGGAAACCCGGTGAGGTCGGCGCGCAGCAGATCGACCTCTGGGGCTTGCCACATCGAGGGTTCGGGCAGTAGTTGATCGTAGAACCACCGCAGGTCAGCCGCCGTGAGGAAGTAGCCTTCGCCGTTCTCGTTGATCGACGGGTAGGACATCGTGGGATCCACGAACGGATAAAGCAGCAATGCGGCTGCCACCCGCGGGCCATAAGGGCGCACCCGCATGGCAGCTCCGATCGCCAGCTGCCCACCGGCGCTGTCACCTGCCACGATACGGATTCGGTCGGGGTAAGTGTCGGCCGCCCATGCCAGCGCAGCGGACACGTCGACCAGACCGGCAGGGAACGGTGACTCGGGCGCACGCCGGTAGTCGACCGACACCACCTGCGCACCAAGACCATTGGCGATCCGGCGGGCAACCGGGTCGTGGGTGTCGACGTCGCCGAACACCCACCCACCACCATGGGCGTAGGTGACAACGCGCCCGCGATCTTGGATCGGCGTGTACACCCTGATCTGGATTGGCCCCGTCGGGGAGTCCACTACGTGATCCGATGTGCCACCGACGGCCTCCGGGACGTAACCGGTGCCGCGGCGAGCCACGGAGTTGGCTTTGAACCGGTCTCGCGCCTGCTGGGCGGTGCCGTGACTCGCGGGAATAAGCTTGCCGGCTGCGTCGAGGTTGTCGAGCATCGTCGAGAAGAATGGATCGATGGGCAACTTGGCAGCGTCCGATCTGGTCTGCCGGCGTGGGAACTACCGGTCCTGTGGAAATTTTAGATGTTCGGAGTAGAGGTCGCTCTGGTTGGGTCAGTGATGAACCGGCTCGCGCCCTTCGCTTCGAACCAGCAGTCGGTGATTCCAGCGGACGCACGAAAAGGATTCAGGTGAACGTCGACGCCGACCTTCACCGACGTTTCAAGGAATACGCGGTGCGTAATGAGACCGCTATGCAGGACCTGCTCATCAAGCACATTCATCAGCTGCTCGCGGACGAACAGAAATAGAGCTTGCACGCACAGGGAGCCGCGCCGGTTGCACCCGACGAGGCTCCAGACCGGGAAACCCCTGGAAGGAAAGAACCCAGTCATGACCGACTTTAGCCTCCGGGCAGCTCGTATTCAGCTAGGCGCTTTGTTCGCCGCACTCGCACCGAGGACCAGTGAGTGCAACTGCCAATGCTTGATCCCCTGCCAGGCCTCGGAGGGGGATAGGCGTGCTCCGTAGATGAGGAAGAGAAGGGAGATAGCCGCCTTGGTCGCCCATGATAGAACCTCGGCTGCGCCCCCGGCCACCGGAAACAACAGGGCGAATGTCAGGGTGCTCAGCATCATGAGGATGAAACCGTCGATGTAGAACCTGCTGAGAAACTTCACCGGGCAAAGATATCCAGCAGATCGCCATCGGAAAAGACGATACTCGCTATAATAGTTATCGCAATCTGCGATGGGAGAACGGGATGTTCGACCCGGTACTGCTGCGTAGCTTCGTTGCCGTCGACCGCGCCGGCGGGTTCACGGCGGCTGCGAAACAACTAGGACTTCGTCAACCGACTGTGAGTGGCCACGTCGCGAAGCTGGAACGTGAAGTCGGCCGCGAACTTTTCATCCGGGACACCCACCGCGTCGAGCTGACTTCGGACGGCGCCACAATGCTTGTATTCGCACGTGAGATCCTCGACGCTCAGGCCAAGGCCGAACGTTACTTCGGTAGTAGCCAGGTCATCGGGCACGTGCGGTTCGGCGTCTCCGAGGACCTCGTGTCCCAGACTTTGCCGAAGATTCTCTTCGAGTTCCGACGTGACTACCCCGGAATCGATCTCGACCTCTCGATCGGCCTGAGCGAGGAGATCCACAGCCAGCTTCGGTCAGACAAGCTCGATCTCGCCTTCGTGAAACGGCGAAAGGGCGAGAAGCACGGCCAACTTGTCTTCGACGACCGGCTCGTCTGGGCGGGCTCACCCGGAGCCGCAGTGGATTTCGACAACCCGATACCGGTTGTCACGTACCACACGCCGAGCTTGACGCGCGATGCCGCGCTATCGGCCCTCGACCGGGCAGGTATCGCATACCGGATCACCTGTACCACCAAAGGCCAACTCGGGTTGCGGGCAGCGGCGGTAGCGGGTCTAGGTTTCATCGTGCACAGCGAGAGGCTGCTGCCACCGGACTTGGCATCGGTGCGGGGGTTGCCCGCGCCCGGATCCATTCAGTTCACACTGATCACCACCGCACGCCGCGAACAGACCGATCCCGAGCGCGCCCTGACCCGCACTATTGTCGAAAACAGTCATCGATTCGGCCGTTCTTGACAAGTGCGCGGGCGGTTTCACCTTCTGCCCGTAGATTTCTTTCGGGCAGAGTGATTACCTCCCACCGCTCTGAGTATCGAAGTCCCCCGCGCATCTTCTGTGGCGGGTTGAGAATCGTGTCAGGCGAACAACACGACCGGATTGGAGAGAGCCGGATGTGGTGCTCACGTTGCCGGCCTCGTTTTGTCTCGATGTTGTTCGTTCTACGCTGCGAAAGCACTGTGGCTCAAAGGTGTTGAGAAACTGTGACCAGGTTGACACGGATGAGTCGCCAGTACGGCGTTGGCTGCTTCCTTGAATCATGTACCAACCGTCCGCGCGGCGAACGACACCGAAGTGCAGTGCACTGTTGTATCCGGTTAGGGAGCGGAATCCCTGACCCGCTAGGTGTTATGCGGCTTCGAGCCGTTCGCGGGCAACTCAATCACATTTTGAAAGACGACCGCGGTCGCCCTACAACAGGCTCAATCCTTGAACCCCTTGCCAATTGGCATCGTCGCTTCACATGTAACACTCGCACCCGGTGTAGCCGAGGTGGCCTCTGCAAGCACGGCCTCATCAGTCATTCCCACGTCCTTCACGATGCGGCACGATGCGGCGCCCTCGCCCACGGGGGTCGCCTGGATCCTGGCCGGCTCCCCGGCCGCCACGACGGCGTCGGTTGTGAACGGAACCCCGAGGGGGCTGTGCGCGCTCCGTTCGACGGACGCGCCCGTGCGGTCGCCATCGGGGGCGCCTGTCCAGAGTACCGACTCGACCCCGACGTCGGAGGTGACCTCGTAGGTAATGGAATACGAGTCGATCGATCGGTTAAGGAACGCGTTGCGGAACGCCATGAGCCCCACAACAACAGCCGAGAGCAATACGATGGCAATGAGGACAGTACTTATCTTGCTCTGCACGACGCACTCCGTAGATTCTGCGGCCGGCAGCATGCTGACGGCCGCGTGAAGGACAGGCACTGGGTTCAGCGCTATCCGAACACCATCGGGCGACCCCAAACGGAAGTGACCAGCGGTGCTTTGCTCTCACGATACGGATGAGAACTCAGTCCGCGCATCAGCCCGGAGTAGGAGGTTTCCAGGTTGTAACGTCACCCCAGAGGAGGAGCGCTCTAGGGTGACGGGTGCGGAGCGCGATTTTTTTGTTTGTTTGAATGTTGTTGTGTGTCAGTATGTTTCGGTATTGGTTTGGTGCGGAGCAGATTTCGTGTGTTGTGCATTGTGACGTTTTTGTTTACGTTGAATGTTGTTGTAGTGGTGAGTGTTTCGTTGTTTCGTGTTTTCGAGTTGTTTTGCGGTTTGGTGGGTGGTGGTGTATGATTGGGAGCATGATGATGACGAGGCAGTGGACGCGAGACGGGGCGCTTTTCGTGACCCTTCCCTCCTCCCCAGCCTCGTTCGGGTGTCGGGTACCGGTTCAGGCGTTGCGATTAATTCGATTGGTGAGAACCAAGATTCGGAATTCAGAGGAGCGAAGCGACTCGATCGACGGCAACGGCACTCGACCCACTGCGAGCCGCGCAGCGGCTCCCTGGCGGGGAGCGCAGCGACTCGCTCCCGTCTCCCGACGCGAAGCGTCGGGAGCAGCGCCGCGG
>Ga0153993_100076_pt1 | contig 31421 bp, 33 predicted proteins | sample TSNC077MetaG_FD_104706 | JGI IMG/M metagenome (GOLD analysis project Ga0153993, IMG submission 104706) | Attine ant fungus gardens microbial communities from North Carolina, USA - TSNC077 MetaG | ecosystem: Host-associated > Fungi > Mycelium > Unclassified | place: USA: North Carolina, Lumber...
CGACAAACTGCTCACCATCATATTTTTGAGTAGTACATTATGACGGAATATCGAACGCTATGCTAAAATTAACTTATTGTTTTATGTCTTGATGGATTCATGTTATTGTCCTAGATACAGATAAATCATAACATGCTACCCAGTTTCATAGTCTACGTGGGTATAACATACCATGCCGCCTGCAACAGCTGAAAGCTTCAGATATTTTTGAAACTCAATTGCGCCAAATAGCCATGCACCGGTTAGGATGGATCGTCAGGAACACCTAAAAATGCTGTCAGATCGCCGTTTGGAGTTCTCATAAAATATGAATTATGATTTGATATATGGATGCATCTGACGTAAAAACCAATGCACGAGAAATGGTACCTGTTTACACTTAGTGCGGCGTACATCGACACGGAACTATCCCATGAGTTTCCATAGCCCTTGACCCAATGCTGCGTGTGCGATAAGGTCTTTGATATCGTGCTTTATCATATCTACAATTCATCATCGAACAACAACAACATGAGCCTTCCGGACTCTATCTTCCATCAAGATTAACTGGATAGTGACATCTACAAAGCTTGTGCTGCCGATATGAAGGGCTCCAACCAAACCATATGCCTCGTTGCCTTTGAGTGCATGTCGTAGTCACGAAAGTCGGTTTCGAGTGAATTAGTTCGTTGATTCCACTAGATCGTAGCTGCAGTGGACAATTGAATATCTTTGGTTGGCTCCACTAAATGTTACTAAAATATGTTTTAAATTTTCTGGTACAGAGCCAACTTTTTGTACCTTGTCAAATAAGGTTTACGAGTCTATCAGACAGCAGGCAGTCTCACCATATCATGCATACAACTCAATTGATATTGGCCATGATTAAAAAATGAGTCCCAAGTGATTTCATATAATGCACTTAACTCATGAGGTAAAAAATCGACGTCATTGCTGAAATATCATTCCTAATCTGTACCTCTCGGCTGCTTCGCAGGAACTGCGAAAAATTCGCAAAGCAAAGAAAGAAGTCCAGAAGCGGATATTTGAATCAGCGTCTGTCGTTGAGTTATAAGAACGTATGGCCCTTAAACCGATCCATAAATCCCTGCATCCCTCGAAATGGCTACTACGACTGTTACTACCACCACAAGAGCAACGACCTCGATTAGCGTAGTCGAGACTGTCCACGGCACAGAAAAGAAGCCACGTTCTGCACAACACTGGGAGGAGATTGCGCATTCTAATACCCAGAAAGTAACCCAATCGGGAACTAACGTCCCGTTGGCATGGGTGAGGTATTCAACACAGTTTTGCCTTTCTTCATTAATATATTTTCCAGGTTCTGGTCCAAGGAAAGAACATTCCTCCCAACGCTATAATTGCTGGAGAAGACAAGAGGCGACCTCTATACGTTGCCAGAACATTCTGGGAGGTAAGTCAATTCATTGTCCTCTCTAAAGACTCACCCAGAAATATATTATTATAGGGTGGAGTCTGTAAGTTGTAGATTAATGCCGATTGCTTCCAACGAGATAATCGTCTTGCAGATGTTGGCCAAGCTGGGCAGCATCTCGAACGGGGCGCCTCTTTTGCGTACAATGGTAAAGAGATACATGTCAGTATGATTGCTGTAGCACGTGGATACGACCGAACCTTGACAAGGCATAATGTCAGGTTGAGACATATGAGGTTTTAGTTCCGTTGCAACAAACTATCACGTATCATGTTGCGGACTGCTACCATATATCTCCTATCCCTCGCATCACTCGCCAGAAGCGCCCGATAGAAGCAACTCTTGATGCTTCTTTCACCACCAAACTCTGCCAAAAATTACGGTAATTATTTTTTGCCATCCCATTTGCAAGGAGCTCATGTTTGTTAACAGAGCAATCAAGGTTGTAATCGTTATTGATGACTCAGATTCAGTGAGCAGAACCTCTATCCTGAAATTTTGCATTTTTGACAGTGAAATAGATGGAGGGTCAGCAATGGAATCAAACCCGATCAGTCAGTCGGCCTTGGTAGCTTCTGATATTGCGTTTTCTTCTTACTTTTCTATAGGCGCTTACGGGGCTTGTTTCCATCATCGAGTCAGACATCGAGACTCGCGGTATTGACCTGTATTTCCTGAATAACCCCACGTTCGAAGTCAACATCAGGGTGAGTTGTGGATCAAGCAATCAAGGCAAAGGGAGACGAAATCTTACACAATATAGAACCGTCAACGCATCGAGAATATCTTTGACTCTGTCTGCCCGCAGGGTAAGTTGACAACTATACATGCTTCTCATATATTCCTTGACTTTCGAATGTAGGAGCAACCCCAACAGGCCAAAAACTTCAAGAGTTGTTTGCAGGGTACCTTCCACTCCTCGATTCCGTAAACAGCGACACTCCTTCAATCGTGATCATGGTGATCACAGACGGCGTTCCAAGTGATGATTTTTCAAATTTCTGCTTAGTTGCCTTTTGACATTTATTTTTTTTCCAGCCGACAATGTGGAGGACGTTATCATCGATGGCGCTCGCCGTCTTGACCGAAACCAAGTTCCTGCCAACCGCTTCGGCGTCTCGTTCATTCAAATTGGTGATGATCCTGATGCTGCCGAGTTTCTGAGAGAAATAGATGAGGATATCAGCCGTCAACACAACTGCCGAGTAAGTCAACGAACCGACCCTCTCCAAATTGGCTTAATCAGGTGTATACACTATCAGGACATGGTAAACGCTACACCTTATGACCCACAGAACCCAGAATTCACCTCCGACGGTTTCCTGAAGTGTGTTCTTGGATCCATTGATTCTTATTGTGACAACATCCATCCACTTTTCCCGCCAAAGTTGGCCCCAAGAGCTTCCTCTCCATTCATATCTATGGATTATGGGTGCCATGTTCCATACCCCGTATCACCTAGGCCAGGAGTACGTTCCACCCCCACTCCTCTGCATTTCAATTCCCTCCTGCAACCAATGCCATCATCTTAATTAGCTGACTGAGAAGCCCGAAGCGGTTACTTCTATGATTATGACAGCCTATAATTTCAACTCGCATATGTACACACATTATGCACTTAGTACTTCCAATGTATCATCGATTCCCTCCCCAGCCTACAGGCGTAGGACTCTCCTCGACTCCTCCGACACACGTGTCGGTTACAGTGACATCGTCCAGTAACTCCTGACCTAGCATTCGCAAAGGTTGCCCTCTTGGATGAGCCATTGCTTGTCGCTGTCCAGGGGCGACTCCAAATAGGGTTTCAGTGTGACCGCCATTTGCTGGTGGATAATCCTCGAATGAATCAGAGTCGTCATCTCCAGTATCTTCAATCCCTTCAGCAAATGGATGTGCAGGAGCTGCCCCTTCTAGGAGGGCTTCTTCATCATTGAGAGAGTCTGATGACTGATTAGAGCCAAATGAGTCATCATCTGAATGCCGCATCCCATGAGGTCCCATGAGAAAAGCAGCAGGATTGGGAGCCGGAATGTAATCATCCATTATTGAATCATCAGAATCCAAATCATCGTAGACGGGGGGAGCGCTGTCATCAACGATACCACGAAATCCAGGTACCGATGATGTAGGGACTTCGAGTCCCACGCGACGCATCATACTGCTGAAGCTGGGATCTGTCAGACTATCAGTCATATCAGGAGGGCCCTGATCCTGATACCGAGAGAAAGAAGGTGGCGTAGGCATCGTGCTCATACTGGACTCAATTGTCCCACCGTATTGGCGTTCCTTCTGAACGCTGCGAAGGATGTCCTGCTTAATGCGCATAGAGGCACTCTTCATGGGTGTTGGGGCAAGTACACTATGATCTGTTGCTTTCTGCCGTCGGATTGGAGACATCATGACTGGAGCAGACATGCCAGGCGATAGGGTGTTCAAGTCTTTGTCTCCATCAGCGAGATACTGCTGTATTGTAATTCCCTCGAGAGAAGATGAAGATTGAATATGACGAGAGCGACGAAATGTGGCTGTTGATGAATCACGGAGATCCACGAGACCATCCCACTTGCGAGAGTCAGTACCAGGAGGGATATAGGGATTCATATCCTTCGGTATGGGTGTTTTCAATTTACTTCGAGGTTTGAGAGGCGAGATATTCCTAGATGTAGCTGCGATAGATGACATATCGTTGGCCGAGTAGAGCTGATGACGCATTGCTTTTTCGCGAAAGGGTGTGTCCTTTTCGTTACGCAAAGACCTCTGGGCCACTACGGGTTGAATGGATGGGGTCGACTCGTCAAATGTAGAATTTGGTACTGCGGAAGAAGTGAAGAACATGTTTTCATCCTTCAACGAAAAGTTCTTGACCTCGTGGCTGAGTCGTACAAATGGTGATTCCAGTGATGCAGACCATGATATGGTTTCGTCATTTTGTGCTGCATTGTCATTGGAAGATGCAGCACGCGCAGTCGCGGGAGTAGATGAAAAGGCATCCTGGTTAGGATGGAACGAGGATTCTGTAGTGGTGATCGTGGGTTCTTGCGGAAGATGAATAATATCCTCTTCGGACGTCCCCGACTCCCCATCCATTATTGAATCGTCCTGTGCTTCAGCACCTAATGTAGTTGAGGATTTATTTTCCGACGGAAATTCGTTAACGGTCGAGTGATCATCGGATGTCGGTATCCGAATCTGTGCAGCTTGTTCGTAAAATGAAGTCCAGAACTAGATAATAGGTAAAGTCCAAAATATTGAGGAAATCGTTACACACTTTAGCTGCCTCCCTGACTGGCTCTGTCCCTACACCATAGTGCTTGACAGCAGGCAAGATTTTGGTGGCCAGGACACTATGGATCTTTGAAAAGGTTTCGTCGATATTCTGAAAACTGAAGGTATTCAAAATGATTGAATATGATGATGATTCGGGACTGACTTGTAGTTTAAACGTTATGAGCTGCTCAATTTGTTCAATTTGATCATGAAGTGGGGCAGATATGTCCAATCCTGATATATGGATAGAGCTGGGATCCGGATTAGGTTTCCATCTGGGGGGATTCGGTGCGATATCCTCTCTGCTGTCTGACATTTGTGTGAATCGCAAGACCTGTTAGTTATTTGTGCGATGGAAATAGTCATAAATAAAAGATAAATAATCCGTTACAGGCACTACAATCAAGTACTGATTTGGAAGTAATCATATCATCGAGCGCGTGACGCACGCGTTCATGGTGTGATTATAGCTTAATCAAAGTCAAGATGCTATGATTGTTTTACGGCTATATTACAGAGTCAATAATCAAAGAGACAGTAGATCTCAGCACATGATGCTGATTTCGCCTAACACTGGGCCCAGACTGCCTGAATATAATCGCTCATAATCCTATGCGTGACCGTTGTCGGGCTATTGAAAGCTAAGATTTAGGAAGAGATCTGACTAGAACAACATTTACCTGAGAGGAAACCAGTAGAAAGCATGGTCAGGATCAGTGCAGCTTCCAGCAGTTGTCGCAGGCGATGCTAAGCAAGGGCTTGTGCTGGTGTAGCCAAATGCAGCAGCTCCAGGAGATGTGCCCAAGACACCATTCCAAACAGTAGAAAGGTCGATGAACCCAATGCTCAATCCGAAGTTAGCCGCGTTAATGGAACTTAATTCTCGAAATAATTCTGTTTTGTAAGCAGCCCCAGCGGGGTTTTCCGTTCCGCGCCCGTGATTGTCGATGATGAGGAAATTTTTGCCGAATGCAGGTGAAGACGAGAGTCTGAGTATTGTATATGCAATGTCTCCTGCTTGGTTTGAGAGACTGGAATTGCCATTGTCTGAAGCAGGACGATATCAAGTAGGTGAACCTGCTAGGCGATGATAGAACACTAACCAATGGAGTTTACGTAGTCTCTTCATGGCATTGATTAGTTTGCATCGCAAGGGGATATCATCTTGATCTCTACTTACTCAATGCCGAAGAAGAGGACATGTAGCGTCGTTGCTGGGTCATTTTTCTGATACTGGGAAATATATGTGTTTGCTAAAGTGCCCTGTTATAACAGCTCGAGACAACAAAATGGACCCGTACCCTGCGTCAAGAGGTCATCAGGCGTGGAGACAGCAGTTGCAGCCCACTGGCCATTATCAATAACGGCGCCATTAGCCTCAAAGACAGCACATCAGTAAAGGTCTTCAAAGAGCAACGCTTGGCCACTCACAGCGTAATCCATTAAAGTTGCCCCAATTGTGTCAGCAAGATATTCAGCCCATATAGGTCCATTTGTATATCGTCCACCAGCAGACGGATTAGGTGGTTGAAGGACAGGATCACTTAAGGCTGAACCATCATGTTTTCCGCCATCAGAATAAGAGTCCTAGTTGATTGATCATTCATGAGGTTTATCTCTCATGCGTATGTAGCAATGGACTTAACGCCGAAGGTGACAATGGTTTTGAACGTTGAGAGAGAGGGCAAGGTGCCTTTGACATCCTTGGGGGAACCGTCAAAGTTTCCACAGACAGGTTTGACGGCTAAGGTGACATCGGCACCAGGGAGCGCAGCTGCTTTAGCCAGTGAAATGGATGACAGTAAGAGAGTAATGATCGAGTACATCTTTAGAAAGTTGGAAATGGTCAATAATTTTGCTTTGGTTGTTATTTATTCCTTTGTGTGGTGGTTTAGCCGGAATGAATCAGATCCTTTTTGTTGAGTATAGTCGCGGACATATTCATGCACGGGTTTCCGTCTATTATCCGACGACACTTCTTAGAAGATAACAAGGTTCCACTGTGCATGTGAATAATGTGGTCAACCAAAGGCAAACTATCCGGATAATTTTTCTTTGAATCACTGTGCCTTGTTAGTGGATACAGGCTGCTAGAAGAGTGTATGTACTTCAGTGAATAGGTTTGGGGGATTGCTAAAGTTAGGCACACTCACCAGTGAGCTCTCGGTTTTCCGCACACTTTGAGCTTTTTAAAAAAAACAGTATGCTTTTCATAATTCGAGAAGGGTTTTAGCGACAGAAGTTGTGTAGCCTGAAAACAAGAAAGGTTTTGAGCTGAAGGAGGCCTGAAGTTGGGGCTGCCTGAAAAGCGTCCATTCTTCGGTTGATTCCACCTGGCGTTGCAGGGATCTTGCAGTCAGAATTACCGAACCTTAGGCGAAGTTGCTATTTCATTCGCCTTCTTTGGAGAAACTAACACGATGGGGTTGTTGATACCCTGTGTCACGATGTCCGGAACCCACTAAGTAAAACCTCAGCTAACCAAAATTGGGTGTACACCAGATCTCCAGACACCTGCTTTGGTGCATCTGGGTGGAAAACTGCTTGATAGTCGGTTAATCCAAAAATTGCCTTGTAGGACATCATAAATAACCAACCTTGTGATTCCTGGACTGTCTGGCATTAGGGTTGCGTATCGAAACTTCAACTGGTCGTCGAGTTATATGGGTTGACGCGGAATAGGCTATTAGGACAGTAGATGAGAAATTTTTTTGTTGCTCGCAAGCTTCCAACGACAATTTGCAAACCTATAAGACGAGTTCTTGTTATGTTCGGATCTATGTAATATAGATCAACCCAGGTGTAGACAAGAAAACATTATCCTCCATGGACGATCCAGTCTTTACCTCTCAGTCCCGTTGTCATTACCAGATACCGATGCATTGACATCATCTAATCTTAGCATTGCTAAGGCTAGTGTTTGTAATCCGTGACAGGTAAAAAGGAGCAGATGATCTGGTAGGTGCCCTCTCAGCAAAGCTATCCAATGCGGAACTTAGATTCTGCGACGAAGTGCGTGCTATGACACGATAGGCTTTCGAAGGACTTGATCTTAGGATGACCCGGGCTCATGAAATCCGCGGTTTATATCGAATACTGCCAAAAGGCGGAGTAAAGTGCATCTCAACTTCAATCTCTGCGTTTTCGAGTCGGAATAATGGCAAGCGATATCTTCCAACAACCGGGTGCGACAAGTGTAAAGCATCAGACCTGCCCGCCTGTGGATTACTGCCCACAATTGAATGCAGGCGTCGTTGAAGGTGGACCTTTAAACTTGTCAGTCTCATGTAGCTGCCAGAAGTGCGAACTTGATTCTGATGCCCCCAGGAATGGGACCGGCGGGCCGTCGCAAGGAGACTTGCAGCACGCGCTGATCAACTAAAAGATTCGAAGTGAGTTCCTGTGAGATTATTACTGTGATCGTCATGAGGAAGCTATATTTCTCCGAATTTGAAGATGACTGAAGGACAGGCGACATAGATTTGAGAAAACCCATTCGAGGATACAAGCGCTCATCACGATTCCGGGAAAGGCCGAGTTGTAAGATGTTTTCAGTATTGACGAATTATCTTCAGGATCCAAAACTGCCAGTATTGCCCTCAATAATTGCAACCGCGTGTTTCTATGTCATGAGATTCTTAGAAGTGGTCGAAGCAGGTCAGCAGGTCATGTCTGCCGAAGTTCTCTTCTGAGCCGAACCAACACTTTAAATTGCTTCGACGATGGTAGCATACCGTTACGCTCAGCAACAATGAGGCCTCTTCAGCTAGCGGCTTCTCTTCCTTTTCTTGTGGGCATATCCAGAGCTCAGCTTGGACTTAGTGATGGGTTTATTTCGTTCGACATTTCTGGATTCTCTCTCCAATTGGTGAAAGACTCGCAGACGCTTTACTCTTTGTCGCCTTCCGGTTCCAGTTTCAACTTCATTCCTACTGATCAGATGTCTGCACGTGAAGCAAATGGTCACTATCACTTAGGAGACATCACCTTCAGGGCCCGTCGAGCTGGAAGTAGCTCATGGGTGTCGGGCGATACATCGACAGCGCGTCGAAAGTTAACCTCAATGTCCGTCTCGGGAAATACGCTCGCAGCTGCCAACCTGGCACCAACTCTTCCCTCAAATTCTCTTCTCAGCATCACGCGTCGTTGGGTGAATAACAATGGACAACTTCAGCTTCTTTTTGATGTGACGAATAATCAATCTTCTGCAGTGGAGATTGGTTCCCTTGGCATACCTCTTGAATTCAACAATGTCAGTAAAGATTCGTTGCTATATCAAGATCTTCAGCTCACCAAATACTAGATTTTTACGGGGCGTTCGGCGGCGACTACAAATGAACAGTGTAGCCTTTTCGATCCATATATCGGTCAAGATGCTGGGTTCGTACAAGTAACCCCTTTACTAGGGACCCTCCCTCCACTTGTTGTCGTTCCTGTTGGAAAATCCCCTCTTGAAGGTTGGAGGTTTCTTCCAGAATCGACCTCTGCTTCGCCGTTCTACCAGTCCCAGACATTTGAGGGATTGTACGAGTGGCAATTTCACACCTTAGCATGGGCTCAAAATGAGTGGTCCTCTGTCACTCCGTGGAACGCTCCCACATCGTTCACCCTTGAGCCGGGCCAGACTCGTACTTATGGTATTGAGTTCCGCACAGCACCGTCGATAAGAGATATTGAGACCACTATCCAAAATGCGAACCGACCGGTCGCTGTAGGTCTCCCTGGTTACATCCTTCCCATGGACCAAGTTGGTAAATTGTTCCTGCACAACACAGCCTCGTCAATCCAATCGATGAGCGTGTCGCCATCTGGAGCTTTGGCATGGAGCAGTAACTCCGACCCAAAGACCTCGGGCTGGGTTGGATTCGACATTACACCCGCGAAATGGGGCAGAGCTCGCCTTTCTATTACGTACGCCGATGGATCGCTTCAGACCGTTCACTACTACGTCACAAACGGCGCAACGGAGACCATTGCAGATCTTGGCAATTTCTTGACCACTTCGCAATGGTTCAATGATTCCACAGACCCCTTCAAACGATCACCATCCGTCATCAGTTATGACCGTGAAGTCAATGCTGTAGTCAGAAACGATCCTCGTGCTTGGATACCTGGATTGAGCGACGAAGCTGGCGCAGGATCCTGGTTGGCAGCAACAATGAAACAATTCGTTCAGCCTAATGCTGCCGAGGTTGCCAAATTGGAACAATTTGTGGATGTCGTCCTACATGGCTCGATTCAGAATAGTGACGGTAGGTCTAGATTTCTGAGGCATCGAATAAGGCGTTGAATATCCCATAGGGACCGTTAAGAAGGTAGCTACAGTGCGGGACTCATGTTCACCAACACTGACGATTTCGAACGTAGGCAGTTTTTTTTTACCAACCTAATTTGGTGCCAAATTACAACTACCCATCAAATATCGACTGGGGTAACTGGTGGTCCTGGAACCAAGCCGCATCTTTCGCGATCGATCGAGGATATGACTATATCCATGTCGCAGCAGCCTATTGGGCAATGTATCGTGTAGCTCGTAATTACCCCTCACTCGTTCGCGTACATGATTGGCAATGGTATATCAACCAGGCGGTAATCACCGTTCAAGCTATGACTGGAGGAAGGGTTGGATTTGTAAATGATGGTTTGATGGGGGAGACGGTACTCACTTTTTTGCTAGAGGATTTGACCAGAGAGGGCCTAACATCGAATGCATCGTTTGTCGAGAGCAAAATGCGAAGTAGGGCCTCAGTGTGGGCCGGACAACGCTACCCGTAAGTGCTGCAAAGATTATCACATGCGTCTCCTGATCGGAATGTACTAGGTTCGGATCAGAAATGGCATGGGATTCGACTGGCCAAGAAGGTGTTTATGCTTGGAGCAAATATTTCAACGACTCAAACACCTCAACCAATACGTTGAATTCTATTATTGCCTATCAACCTCTTATTCCTCACTGGGGTTACAATGGAAATGCTCGACGATACTGGTAACGTCGAACCCTCTATCTCAGTATCCAGGTTCTAAACATCATTAGGGATAATATTTATGGCGGCAAATTGCAACGCATCGAAAGACAGATTCATCACTATGGGAGTGGACTTAATGCCCTTCCTCTCATCAGTGCATTTGAATCTTCACCATCTGACATCTTCCTCCTTCGCCTAGGTTTCGGCGGATTAAGCGGTCCCTTGTCCAACATCGATCAAGGTGGTTTCGCAGCTGCATCTTTCCACTCGTTCGCAGATACTCTCAAATGGGATGGGTATTCAGGAGATTATGGCCCAAACTTCTCGGGTCACAGTTTGGGTATGGGAACATTCATCATTAATCACCCAGATTTCGGTTGGCAGGCGTTTGGTGGCAATGTGGTCTCAACTTCACCCGCTGTTCAGGTTCAGGTGAAGGATTCTATTCGTCGTCGAGTCTTCATTGCCCCTCTCGGTGCTATGCTGACTTTAGACGCTGGGGCATTCTCCGTGGTGGCATTCAATCCCAGCACACACCAAGTCGACATCACAATCACAGCTGTCCCTGACGGTGCCAATTCCGCCGCCGTGGCCCCTAATGGTCGTCTTGTAATCAGCCAGAAGGCCAACATCTCCGGCTTCAATGGCTTAAGGCCTTCTACCTCACTCTCCACCGATGCGGGAGCATTCATTATCCCTCTTTCATCTAATCAGGGTCATGTTACACTTGTTCCTGTTTAAGACGTATATTTCGTGGCGTATTTCATTAAGTTACAAAAAATTATATCCCACGTTTTCGATGTGCAAATGCAAGAATCTCACGCCGTTGCTCCCTTCTCCGGATAAGAAGCGTCAATTGTCTTCCGCATATGACTAGGCTTCCAGTCAGCAGAGTGCCAGGGCTTGACTCCCGAACGGTACATCTCATCAACCTAATCAGCACGAAGTTGATCAGCATATTACAGTCAAGAGAAAGAGAAAAATGAAGTTAACCTCTTCCAAACTTAGACCTCTTGTTTCAGGCACAAATAGATAAACGTATCCGTATCCAAATATAAGCATGCCGAAGAAAATCATCAAGATGAGAGGTCCAATACTGTAAAGCCATGGAGTTAGTTAAGGTTGGGTGGCAAGGAACATCCAGCAGGCACAACTGGTCTTGTGACATGGTGCAAGATAGGGACTTCGTAGCGTAGCCCAAAGTTCTTGACACACGGAGCAAAAGGAGATGAAACGCACTCTTCAGCAATCCTCGGAGCAAAGAAGCCCAAGAGGAAGTTCCAGATCCTGAACAAGATTTTCGTATCAATAATCGCAAGATTGAAAGAATGAATACTAACCAATTGGTAGCACTGCCCAGGGCAATGCTTTTTGGGCGGACTCGCAGCGGGAAGGACTCGCCGAGATATACCCATCTAAAGAATGGGAAAATGACGTTGAGGCATGAAAAAGATGGAGATGGAATGCCATGACGTACGGCGTTGGACCCCAGAAGATTGCATAGAAGAAGACGTGTAATACAGCGAATGCAATGAGAGTGTCACCTAGTGACATTCACATGAAGATCAACTGAGCTAAAAGAAAAAAAAGGGCATGGAGCTCACCTCCTTGCTTGTTTCGACTTGTGAGAAGCTCTTGTGGTGTGCCCTGTGGTGCCAAAGTGAAATGCCCGACAAGACCTGCCTGATAAGGAGGTTATTCCCGGAAGGAGAAACATTCATCGAGGTTCAAAACTCACAATAAGAGAGCAAGCTGCTTCAAGAACTGCACCAAGGAGTAACGACTAATAGAATCAGAATGATTAACGCCGTTGTACTTGCATGGGTGAATCAATCACTTACTCTTCTGCGCCCCCAGGATTCGATGAGATACTAACAACAATATTAATAATAACCCTTTCGAGAGGAAAATGAGCCTTACCAGTGCAGGAATAGTGCCAGCTACCGAAACCGCCCCCAGAATGACCTGAATCACATACGGAGATAGCCTAAGATAAAGAGAAAATCATGAGAAATAGTGGAAGTGCGAGGTGCTAGGCGTTTCTGGCTCACTGGGTACCAGCACTCTGGAAGAACGTGTCGCCGTAGTAGTCTAAAAGCACAAGGTCAGGTTTCACTGCACTTGAGCATCTTATCTGAGTACTCACAGTAGAAATTTTGACCGTTCAGCTGTTGAATGAATTGCAACATCATTCCATTACCAGTTCGCTTCCACATATCACTTCTGCTAGAGAAACATTCCATCCATGTTGCCTTTCCACCTTCGTTCTCCGCCCTGATACCATAGTCCAGTTCTTCGATGGTCTCACTCACGAGAACATGGTCTATGGGTACGCCGTTTAACAGTGCAATGACTCTCTCTGCCTCTTCACGCTGGCCAGTTCCGAGTAAGTGACGTCTGACAGGAGGAGGCACAAGTGTAAGTTCGACAAGATCTTCTCTTGTGACGTGAAGGGTACATACGGTGACTCAGGTAGGAAGAAGATCCCAGAAAGAAGAGCAATGCCCCAAACGAGCTGAAGTCCGACTGGAATTCGCCAAGATGCAGAATTATTGAGATGGTGGGTCCCCAAGTCGAAGACATAGCTTAGGAAAATGCTGTGCACACATTCGGTAAGCGTTTCTTCCATTTCTTCCTTCCAACCACTCACCCAACGATGATTTGAAGTTGGTACAGTACAAGCATGGATCCTCTCAGGGCCTTGGGAGCAGTTTCTCCATTATACAGGGGGACAATGGCTGACATGTTCGTTAGTCATGATATAGCGGTATTACGAATAATCACTGACCGGAGAGCGCGCCCACTCCGAGGCCAGCAATAAACCTTCCTATCGTAATCTGAACTATTGAAAATGTCGTTCCGGTTTGGACAGCAACTCCAACTGTGAATATGCCAGACCAGATGAGGATTGAACCACGACGACCGAAGCGATCAGAAGTAAAGGCTTGAGCCAAGGCACCACTATGAGGAAGTGAATATCATGTCGCATGTTCTGAGAAAGGAGCGTACACAAAGGTTCTGTCTCAAGATAAGTAACGCTATCAAACAAGATGGAAGCGGAACCATACCCAGCAGAAAGAAGAGAAGTGATGATTGATGACCTTGAACTAGATAAGAAATAGGTCCCATCCGAAGCTTGCTCTCCAAAGCGGCGAATAAAGTCGGGCATGATTAGACATCCCTAGAGGCGATTTAACAGAAAATTTTTGACTTTCAAACTCAAACACTCACTGAGATAACACCGATATCATAGCCGAATAAAAATCCTGTTCACGAAAGCAATTTTACTAGAGTACACATTAGTCCAAATGAGGACACGCGAAGGGATAAAATTAGACTTACATCAGTGTTCACGGAGTGTCAGTCATAGAACACACACCTCCTGCACATTCAGTTCAGCAGGACGAACCCACACTCAGAAAAAAAAACAACGCACCGAAAGCAATGAAGATAGCCAAGAGGATTGCATGACGATTCGTTGGGACCACAGCGCTATCTGTACCTGCCATGGCGGAGTCGTCCACGTCAAGAGGTTATTGAAGGGCAGAGAAAGAAACCCCGATGGCCGGAGCCCCGCATTAGTTTCCTCTAATATACTGTCGGAACCGGAAAACCCAGAAAACGGAATTTCATTTTGCGAATCATCAGCTGACCCAATCGAGGTGGACCGGGCCGCAATGAATGTCGTATCGGCGCCTAGGTCTCCTAGGTCTCGCGTTGGATATATGTACAAAAATAGCCGTTGACAGGGAGGCGGCTAGTCATCCATATGCTTTCAGCCTGACACGTGACCTCTGATCGTTCATACAGCTGTTAGCGGAAGTGCACCACTGGGAAAGCAACAGCCGTATAAGGCCCCTGAATGGTCAAGTCAAAATACGACCGTTGCCTATAAAATACTCCCGTTCCCGACTCGCAAGAAGGGTTCTAATATATTTTGATTCCAGTCGTGCCTAATTCCCGGATACTACGTTATATGAAGACCATCTACCGGAAGGAATTGTTGGAATTGTCAAGTAACAGCAGACTGTTCGTATGGTGTGCGTACACCGCGTAATAAATTGTTGATTAAGTGTTATAGTGCAAGCCCATGACGTCATCCAATGCCTTTGGTGACTTGCAGAAGTTTTATACATTTCTATGTGAGCACCAAGAGGTTTGCAGGAAGAAAATCAAAAAAATCACCATCAGATGCTGCATGGAAATAATGTGTGCCTTAATTTTTAAATTCACACATACGTGTGGGACAACAAATGTGGGGCTTTCAGGCATGGCTTTCAGGCACTGGGGTTACCTTCCAGAAAAGTCAATATTCTGCGTGAAGAAATTACAACCTTGACGTGTTTCTATGTTCATAGCAGATGGCATCCATCCTTGCATGAGGGCAACTGGCGGGACCCTTACCGGGTTCTGGAGTTCATCAGGTTCTGGGGTTGGTTCTGGGGTTGCTGTGGGGTTGCTTCCGAAGATCCGCCAGTCGGACGTGTAAGCAAGCCGGAATAATTATTTTATCACGTGAGCAAATTACATAGGTTCGACCTCTTCCACTGTCTCATAAAACTCTTTGATTATTCTGCGCTGAGCCTCACGGCCCGTCTCATTCTGGTATTGAAAATATGTTGATGAATGACTAAATCGAGGATTATGGCAATTCGGACGCACCGGCGCATCTGCGATAGCTCTCACCACAATATATTTACGTCCGGTTAGAATACTTTCAGTCACATCTCCAAAATTTTCTCCATCCGCACTCGCAGCCTTGGAGCCAGTGACAACACCGCCTGCTTCTTCTGCAATCACAATGCCCGCACAAACATCCCAAGGCCAACAGCCAATTTCCCTGTTGTCATGCGGCACGACGTCAAACCAGGGGTTTTCTACAGTACAATTTTGAGAACATACCAGTATATGTCGATACACCCTTGAGCAACCATTGCATAATTTAAAGAGGCACTCCCCATAGTCCTAAGTGAATGAGCATTTTTCCCATTGAGGACACCGCCCTCTACGTCACCAGCGAGGCGAGAATATGATGCAACCTTGGCATCTATCGTACTCTTTCGGCGATCAGAGCCCCACTCGACACCTGTGAGAACAGTAAGTCCAGTTTTTCTGATGGATTGTATTGAACCACTCAAACCAATCAGAGCTTTTTGAAGACTTGGGAGAGGGCGCGCCGGTGCCAAAGGTAGTTTGACAGGCTCAGTGTCAATCCCCCTCTTGAGGTATGACCCTTGACCTTTGACACCCCAGTACTGGACAAGTAACTAGATCAAAATGCCGGTACATGGACACATAGAAATAATACATACGAGGTAGTCGAGGATGGGATTGTAAATAACGCCTAAAATAGGCCGAAACTTGTATATCAAACCCAAGGAAATGCAAACATATGGGAACCCGTGTATGAAGTTCGTTGTACCATCTGTTGTTGTTGACTTGTCAAGACATGTACGACCTCATGTAAAACAATGACAAACCAATCGGATCGACACAATAAGTGGGTTGATCGGTTAAGGGTTTCCTTGCACCTTTCGAATAGGACTCTTCGCCGATGCTGAATCAATTTCATTTTCAGTACAGTGGGCTATCTATCAAAGGGAGAAACACTTCTCACAATTCAAAATCGGGGTATTGTTTTGCAATTTCTTTCTTCACTAGCTCTTCTACTTCAATATCGTATTTCGTCACTAGATCTACGGCGTTCAACTTTTCGGCAATTGGTGACCCGACCTTCTGGATCTCCTTTGATCCTTCTAGGATCAAGTCACCAGCTTTGCGAGCTAGTTGTATCGTAAAGTGTAGTATGCTTTGTAAGTCAGCGGCGGAAAGCTCTTGAGCGGTCATAATGGTGGTGGTGGAGGGTGTAGAACAACCTAGTTGTCAATTGATGGAGTGGACAGGCACGGGCTCCACAGCCCAAAATGTTTTTGAAAAAGCATGAACTACAGCTGATGTGCGAGAGATGAGACATTGATATTGTGCCCACACCATGAACTAAGGCATATGAATCGATGAAACCCAGATTTTATAGATTTTATACATGTTCTTCGTACACCAATTTAGCTGATGTGATAAGATTAGGCGTTTGTTCCCACGGCATGAACGCGCGTCATTCGCAAGCCAAGGTCACATTCCTCATATCTGACCATGTTCTTGACGCGCTCAGAGTACGGTAAGTGCACCCAGAAAATGTACAAACTAACTAATCATTTTCATTCATCAGACCGTGGTGTCAATACATTCTCGCCAGAAGGTCGACTGTTCCAAGGTATGGATGTCTGTCCACTCCTAAAGTCCATTCATCACCTCATCTGGTAACAGTTGAATATGCCATAGAAGCCATTAAAGTATGGTTAAGAAGAATATGCAAAATCTCACCGCTGAAACTTTGGAATCGCAGCTAGGCTCAACAACAGTTGGGATCAAGACACCAGAAGGTGTAGTCCTCGGCGTTGAAAAACGCGTCCAATCTCCTCTCCTGGAAGCATCATCAATCGAGAAAATCATGGAAATCGACACCCACCTTGGTTGTGCAATGTCTGGTCTCACCGCTGACGCACGCACAATGATCGACCATGCCCGCGTTACTGCTCAAAACCACGCTTTTACTTATGACGAACGTATCAAAGTTGAGAGTGTCACCCAGGCTGTGTGTGATCTTGCTCTACGGTTCGGTGAAAGTGTGCATGATGAAGAGGCAATGATGAGTCGGCCATTCGGTGTTGCGTTGTTGATTGGAGGAATTGATGAGTTCGGACCTCAATTGTAGGTGTTCCCAACATATTATCACATACCGCAGGAGTATTGATGAAATCAGGTATCATACCGATCCCTCGGGTACCTTTATACGGTATGAGGCCAAGGCAATAGGATCCGGTTCTGAAGCCGCTCAAAGTGAGCTGCAAGACAAGTGGCATAAGGTATCCGTGCATTTATATTTGTAGTCTGTTACACGTCAATCACCTTGATTAACAATTGCTTCCAGCAAATGACGTTGAAGGAAGCCCAGATTCTGGTGCTGCGTGTCCTGAAACAAGTGATGGAGGAGAAACTCGATCAACACAATGTACAATTAGCACAGGCAAGTAGCCTCTGTGGTTTTCTGTCTCATATCTTCTCACTCTGTCATATCTCATGCCCAGGTGACAACAGTAAAAGGATTTGAAATTCTAGATGAGGAACGTCTAAAGGCAGTAATCGAAGAAATGTAAAGTAAACACACAACTCGATACACTGTCTGCGCTCCTTTTCATCTGTCATAAGCCCCAGCCTTCATCAGCGGCAACAAGATCTTTCATTAGCATCAACTTGATCAGGCCAAACTGGTATCGACAACATCCGAAGTAAATTCATCAAAGAAGTCATTAGTAGCCATCGACAACACCGAATCAGCATCAAAATCTCACCTTGCAATTGCTTCAACCTCAACCAATACATCTTTAGGCAGTCTAGCCACTTCTACTGCTGATCGAGCAGGTTTGTGATTCCCGAAAAAGTTTCCATAGATACCGTTTACAATGGCAAAATCGTTCATGTTTTTCAAAAAAACCTTGCGGAAAATGGGCATGTCAGATATGTGAGGATCTAGGCGAATTGACCAGAATAACCAAGCACATGGTCTACACACGGGAAAAGGGAGGAGAGGGTACAAAATAGGAAAAAAGCTTGACTTACAGTGGTCTTGACTACTTTACCCAATTCGGACCCAGATGCTTCAACGACTGTTTTTAAATTTTTGAGAACCTGTTGGGTTTGGTCCTCGATACTACCTGGGACAACTTCCATTGTCTCAGGATTTAAAGGGATACATCCCGAACAGAAAACGAGTGAGCCAACTTTAACAGCTTGAGAGTAGGGTCCGATCGCTGAGGGTGCTTCTGTGTTTTGTGAGAGTGGGTTGGTATGATTACAGTATGGTCGGTCGGAGGTTGGTCATGTCGTTGATTGACGTGGGTGATAGGATGTACAATGTGCAGGCGGGTTATGAAAGATCGTCCGTATCATCCAGATAATCAGGTTGATGTGTTGGTTTTTTTGGACAGGCATGAACAGAATTCTCAGAACAAAGGCCGCGGATTGAGATGAAAGAACACGTACGGGCGGTGCTAACCGTACTTAGACTCTCATGGGTAGTCACTTTGGTAGACATAGTTCTGGAAAAAGTAACACCTAATAAATAGTGATCATGATCAGCTGATAACTCAACAAGCGATCACTCTACTAGATCAATCAAACCTGGCCTCGTGAGGCCGCGAAGACCACCACTTGCAAAAAAAACAACAGATATCGAACCAATTCGCAGCATACCTGAGAATTTGGCCCTTCTAAAAGGCTTGTCATTCATTGATTGACTCACTCTTGCTCCAAATGTTGATATCATCGAGTGTTCCAACCTTCTTCCGCAGTCAACGTCAATAATCCTGATACCGTGAATGGCACGAGTCGCCCGCGATCCAAGGCTTCGCGCGATCATCTGTATGTGAGAGAGAGAGAGAGAGAAATGGGAGACGACAAGTTGAAGGAAGATCAAAATGTTCCAAGCTCAACCAAAGTATCTTGATTAATTAACAAAAGAAGAGCAGTTCCGTATCAAAAATTAGAGCCGATGACCCTGGCCTGTGCCTGGTATAAGATTAAATTTAAACCGCCTGGTAGGAAAGATCCCAATAAGTGGATGCAAATGCGACTGAAGCCTAACGTCGATCGGGACTAATTGTAGCAGGCCGTTCTCCGCAGTCTAACAGCCGATTGGCCGACCACCCAATCAACACTGCTCTGGCCACTTCGGCATCAAAAGACGCGAGGATGCACACTCAAATTCATATGACAATATCTTGCGAAGAAAGGACCATGATGATGAGACAAAGTAAAAAGCGAACACTAAAATTGTTCTAATGACAAATTGACTGAGAAAGTTGTCACAGAAACAAACAACTAAATTTGACTATACATTGGAACAAAAAGTCGGAAGGGGACTACGGTATCAAACTGAGAATATTACACTGTGAGTACGAATGAGATTGCGGCAAAGAGAAAATGTTAGATATGAAAGGAGAAGATCGAAACTTGAAATTCCGGCCAAAATGGTAAATACTGTCAAGATAGTCCAGAGACAGGTAACAACCCGCACGAAGCAGAAAAACAGGAATCTGCAGTGTCGTCTGGTAATGTAGGTTTATAAATTAGCGTGAAATTGGGATATATGAAATGGGGAATTAATTGATTCAATCAATTCAATTCTCTCTTTGTCGACCATCGCCGGTTGCGTGGTTCTGACAGCCATCATACAAGTCGCATTTCTCGGAGACCATTTTTGATGACTATATCTCGGACTGTAAAATGGCAAAATATGTTACGTCCTATGTCAACTTATGACGATAATGAACCAGGCGTACCAGAAGATATGATAGTTGTTGTCCTTCGCGTATCAGTGACTGCAGTGAGGTGTACTGCAGGGATGGGTGAGTCATGAGCTTGATTAAGCGGCTGCGAACACTGACTGTATAACTCTCTGTCTTTGTCTCGTGAAAATGCCATGTGCAAAGCTCCAAACTTGTTGTGGAAGTCTGCACATGGTTTCAGCAGAAGATGAAGGTGAAGCAAGTAAAAACTAACATTTAGACACAGATTCGTAATCATTAGGACGATCACCATACGAGTGCATATAACGACTCAGGCGCACACCGGCTTCTAGCTTATCCTGAGTGGTTGAAACATAAAATGAAGATTAGAGGGACGCCGTTAACGAAACATAGCTCACCTGAAGCAAGTCACATTTATTCAGAAAAAGTACAACGTTCACTTTGCTAAGCAACGGCTGTGACACAAGTGACTTCCACAGCAACAGAGAATCTTCGAGTCGATTGATACGAGGGTCCTGGAAAAGAAGATTGACATCAATCTGCCTGAAAATCAGCTGCGCCATACATACCTCTGCAAGTACCTGAATAAGCAAAGATGGTCCGGTGGATAAACTACCAAGTATAGCAAATGTGGGATGGAAATTTACCTGATCGAATGCCGATATGGGCGCAAGGAAGATAATGGCGTTGACTATGGAAGCCACGTCAGCGGATAACCCACATTATTTGTAACAAAGTTTACCATCATCGAAGTAAGGGGCCCAAGCTTGGCGTTGGCCTCTCGCCCCTCCCACGTCATAAATACGCCAAGGAACGCCTTTGTAAGAACCGGAATTGATGAAAAACGTATGTTCTGCGACACCGGTAGTCTTTAATCGCGCTTTCAGAACATCCGCTGAGACGTGCCACGGAAATAATGGGTAAAAGTATCTGGACTGGACCTTGACGCAAACATACCATCAGTTGGGATGTATTTTTTGGCTGTAATCCGACCAATGTCATTGAGGTAGCTGGTTTGGAGGAGTCAGCCAACGAGAGAACATAAAATATCAAAACAATGCACAAGCCACTGCTTTCCTCCAATCGCAAATGTTTCTCTTGTAATCTCCTCTTGACTTGGGGATCTGCCCAAAGAGCCTGCATAGTTTTGGCACAAGAATGGAGGGTATGTACTGGGTCGTTTGGGTCTTCCCACCAACCTTCAATTTCTCCCGACCTAGGTGACTTAGGACATTTGGACTTGTACCCAAGCCGAAGTTGGAAAGCGCGCTTCCAGTGTTCCGATCGAACGGCCACCTCTTTCGCCCGCGAATCATGGCCTGATTTCGTGAGGAAAGGCTGCGGCTTGGCTAGTGTGATAGCAGGGTCGCAGTGATCAATGAACTCGTTTGGCAGGTTGTCGTTGAAGTGATTTTGGGTTGCATCACAATGAGGGTGGGGTGATACGAGATGGGTAGGCTCGTCTTCGCCCGGAGCCGCAAGAAGACGGGTCAAACGATTTTCTAATTCCATTAGGGGTGCAAGACGCCTCCGATATTCTTCGTAGTTGACAATGCGCGTGTCGAGGATAGCTGAAGGAGGCCGGCCATTGGATGATATAATAATGTCGGTGACTGATTCGTCAGAGTCTAAGTCGTCGTGTTCGTCAAGTTGGTCTAGCTCAGGAGCTAGGGCTTCTAGAATTCTGTGAAGCAGCGTTTATGAGAAGACCAGTCGAGAAAACAGAAAGAACGACATACCTTCTTATAGACTTGACTAGATTTAGGTATATTACTGCCCGCCAGGCAATTCGCTCCGAGTAGAAGGTTTCACGAGAGTACAATAATTGGAACTCTGTGAATCAGATATCAGGTAAGAATTATAGAAGGTTCAAAACAAGGGCTGAAGGATGACATAAGTCGACCCACTGAATAAAGCGGGTGCAAGCTGTGCTTGACGGTGGCTGGAGACGATGAACGAGCTGACTCACGCTTGAGGGTGGTGCTCTTGCCCGACTCTGACTGGCCGAGAAGAAGAACACTCACTTCTGAGCGGACCTTTTTACGCTCGCTACGCTCCTTGTGCAGTTGTTCATCTATAAGTTCGCTGACGCGCTTGGCGTCAAGCTCGTCTTGAATGCGCTTGTCGCGGTCCTCGGGGGATTCGTTGGGCGGGGGCTGGAGTGCAGCTGTGAGGGGATCTGGGGAGATACGGGAGTGGGGTTTGACATGCTGGGACTTGGGCATGGTGGTAGAATGGGCCAGGGGGAGATTTAGACTGACATTCAATACTATCCCGTGAGTAGATAAGCATCCACGTGTCTTTGTTCACAGATCGGCAGATCTCCTCCGCCGGTTCTTCGAACAATTCATTGTTCTCCGTGCCTTCTAACGGACTTGCACTCCTGCCGACAGGCTCTGCCCTGATACGCTATTCTTGTATAACTGATTCATGAATTATCCAACACTGATTGCCTGTGCTAACCAGACGGTTTTTCCAAGAACCTCAGGTTTGCTGCTTATCCAAAGGAAACATGCATAGTTTAACATTTATCAACATGGCAGTTTATTCTTTTTCATTTCATTTACAAGCAAATGATTGTCAAGAACTTCGTTTGAGTTTTGACTTGGAACTAACTATGAGTGATTCTTTTTGGGTTTTGTAGTTGTAGTCCGTAGTGCACATTGTGTGCTACTGCAAGCTGTATCCAAGTACTGTGTAATGAACCTGGGATTAATCAACATGTCAGTAGCTTCAAAACTATCTATAAGTCGGAGACACATGTTGCTCATCATGATCGAATATAATACTAATTATCAGATACCAGACGATGGGATAACTATTTCTTTTCTTTTCTTATCTAACCATTGATTCTCCTACTCCTTGTAGAATTATGTTGCCACCGAGCCCCGCGCAATAAATTGATGATTTTAAAAAAATTATGTTGTAGTTATACCAAAAACAGCTCTTAAACTCACATTTTAGGCCTCAACTGGTTATTCACCATTCGACAACTCTCAAACACCCCTACTTGACACCATAAACCTGCTAGTACCCTGCACTGGGGCCATCATAAATAGTTCATCATCAAAAGACAGAACCCAACTTATTTTTATTGTAGCAACATTCAAATATATGGTGACAATCATATCATTTTCCCAAGGTTCGATCAGGCATCAGAGTTGCAAATAGACAAAGTCTCTCCCCAGTACATTCATCTCTGAAGATCTCCTGCAATGGGATGATCATAAACATGGTGAGTTACACAAGAAGGAAGAATGCAGAAGTGCATATACAACAAAAATCATTCCAAGTATCAGATTTCTCGGTAGTCGGTACTCTAATCTTAGGATAGTTGGTATCCTATGGCCGAATCAAACAGGCATTGTCCATTTAGCTGCGTCAAAATGACAAATCCTTTTTGCCTAAATCCCACTCCCTGACTGATCCGCGCTTCTTATACTCAATATCCAAGAGATTTGCACTCCCAAAGATATCTTTTGCTTTATCTTTCCCTTTTCCCTTCTTATCCTTCTTGTCCAACAACCCTAAGCGTTCCAATCTCTTTCTTTCTTCTTTATCCTGTCTACGAAGCTTGATCAATTCAAGCATAGCATCCCATCCCTCAAATTCGACATCATTAATGAGGCCAGTTGCAGGGATATTGGGCACTGTGCTCAGGGGTGCAATATCCAATCGAGGGTCGTAGCTATCTTTGAAATATTTGTCCATTTTGGACGGCAAATTAGGAGGCGGAGAAGGACCAGGCGAAAGTGAAGAGGAGCTTGAGGAAAAGGACATGCTTCGAGTATGCGAGGAGCTACGTGAACATGATTCTGACTTTGATTTTAGAGCAGATGGAAAATGACGGGGACCAGCACTAAGTCCAGTGTGATTGTGATGCAAGTCGGATTTATGACCACAGCTCGAGAAATCAATGGGAAGTGGAGGTGTATTGGAAGATGATGGCACCAGGTCATCGTCCAGGGAGTTAAAAGCATCGAGACAACGACGAATGTTATCATCACTGTCCTCGGAGGTGTAAAGGTCATCCAGAGCGTGTTCACGATCCTTGCCAGATGACCGCCTCGGCGAAGGAGATCTATGGCGAGAAGCGGATCTCTTCCACTGAAGTCGGTCTTCTGTGTTTCGCCGTGGTGACGCAGTCCTACTTCTGTTTCGCGTTGCTCGACCTGCGTTGTCATTGGTATCATTTGCCTTCCTTCGTCTTCGTCTTCGTCTGCGATCCTTACCCCTTCCATCTCTCCTTCGACTTTCATGTTGTTCCTTCCCTTTTGCCTCTTCCCTCTTTTTCCCCTTCCCTTCTTTGCTTTCACCAGGTTTCTCTTCTCCTCCATCCCATGTCTCCCAATTGACATTCCGGACTCGCCCCTCCCTCTCCCTATTCGCGGTCCGACCGTCCCATCGGTCCCACCCCTCTCGATCACCTCTTAATGAATGTCGTGATGACATATGGCGATGAGAACCTGATGAACGAGTGTGTTTATGTCTCCCTCCCGAAAGTCGTGCACGAACCGCTTCCTCGGCGCGCTCTCTCCTTTCTCTCTTCTCTTGTTCCCGTCTCCCACGCTTGATTTCTTCTGCAGCAACAGCTTGGGCTTTCAATACAGCCTTATTATGATCGTCCGTGCTTCGGATTATAGACGTCAGAAACCGCTTATTTGCTCGAGGTGCATTAGAGTCCTGCCTGGATACGAAAAGTTGAATCGTCTGAACTGTCGGATGTGGCAACTCACAAATTACTCGCAATATAAGCCCTGATTCCTTGCTGACTATACTTTTCTGCCTTCTTTTTGGCCTCCTTTAGTATTAGTTCTGCTACATGGCGATCAAGGTCTTCATCTGTCACAGTGGGCAGCAGTGAGGTGCCCATCTGCGCCCGTACGATGTTAGAGACTACATGAGAAAGGGTATTGGGCTTGTCGTTCGTAGTCTTCGAACTCGAGGATACCATTGCGCCAATTATTATAAACGGAATGATGACCAGGCTTTGTGAATTATCTTTGAGTGGAAAAGAAATTGTTATTGATTGCAGCCTGTTACAGAGAGAATTAGGTCTTGGAGTGACTTGTAGTATGTGCCGTCACCGTTGGTCACCGTTGGTAAGATTACATAGATATTTGTATGTATTTGGAACTGTGGAGTTCAGTCCCTCTGTCGGCAGTCTCCCGATAATTTGATCTTGATATCACGTTGCATCTATTTTTTATTTTTGTAAAACGAGAACGTCTCTTCTATAACCTGCTGAGAAATATGGCCGGGCTTCGCGGTGTGTACAACGAATATTGAGCCAATAATGGATGTGGGCATGAGGAATAAGAGTGACCAGAGCTTCCATTATCTCGGAATCCTCCGTCTAGTTCCGAAAACAGGACTTCGACTCTTTTGTTCTCCTTTAACGTTCTTTTGAAGTATCTGAAGTGGAACTCCGACAGATGGGCACGGTCTCATCCGAAGATCTAAAGGAGTCCACTGTCTTGTCAAACTGGTATGGAAATTGGTTCTCTGCTCTCCCTTCAGAGTCAGCTACATTTATCAACCTTCTTCTGCGTTTCTCCCTTTAACTCAAAGCCACTCTTCTCCTGACTCGTTCTATCTAGAAACATCCTGTCGACATGCCAATGATTTAATACACCATTTATTAATATTATTATAACTCGATTCTTGATTGAAGTAACCAGCTTCTCAACAACCGTTGTAATCCAACGTTCGTTGACGACTTGGCGCTCTCTGCTAGCAAATGAAAGCCTCTTCGAGGCGACCACGTTTGGTTATTTTTTCAAAGCCCAAGAAGGCAGTTCTCGTTACCCCTAAAAGTTTTAAAGTATCCGGCTCTTCCAACACTTCCTTTCTCTAAGCCCTGCCACTTCTTGTTACAAATTATTTTGGACTACTGTATCTCATACTTGGTTCGTTATCACGTAAGGATAAGCATTGTGGTCATCTGGGAAGAGTAGAATGTACCCTTTGTTGAGGCAATCTCGTCATTCCTTAAGGCCTGCTTGAGCAAATCAATAGCCCGGTGGTTCAGGCTAGCTTATCCGTGCTCGTGAAGGGTTTGTGTAGTTCCTTGGTTAGTTCCTTAGTACGGCTTGATCATTTGCCGGTATTTGGTCAATGGATAACGTATAGGTGACTATCCGCTTTAATCAACCTCGGCCGTGGGAGCGATCACACAGGACAATGCATAGGACAGAACTCGGACGATCTCGAGTCACTGTGGTGCTCTGGCCCTATACAGCAAATTCTGCGAAGCTCTGAGCTCTGGAACATGATGACTAGACGTGGTGTCACACCTGACACGTCCCAAAAATAACGCAACAAAGTAGCCTGAGGATTTTGGACGGGATACGCCCTGCAGCATGCCCGATTCATTTTCACGTAAAACATCGAGCGCAGATTGTATAACTCCCGGAACATTATATGATGCAGGCGTTCTACTCCATCCAAATGATGTTGTTTCCCTTTGTTCGACCTCTACGTTTGTTGTTGATGAACTTGCGTCACACGGACAAATCTGAGATCGTGCTGCTGCGTATAGAAAGGAACATTGATCCCACATTGATGGCATGGTAAGCGGCACAGGAAAGCGAGGCAAAGTGATAGAATTTTGTCCAAGCACTTGTGGTGTATCGTCAATTGTGGCGGGCCGCATTCAGCAAGTGGATATCCGAGGGAACTGGGGAACGGGCTGTGTGTGAGTCGAGGAATACCGCCCGACCGGTTTGATTTGGATTGACTACACTCGTCTGTTTCAATTGAGTCTGATGGTATAAATACAGACTACTGCACTGTGTCCTCCCCCTCCCTCCCTCATGGCTCCTATTACTGCGCTCCCTGCAGAAATCATCCATAACATTCTCCAGGCAGACTACCTGGGTGCCGACGGCGAGCCCGACCGTCGACTCCTCTGCGCATCTAGCCTCGTCTGTAATGCCTGGTCTAGTCATGCTCAGCACCTTCTCTTTTCCAATGTCGTTCTTCGTTCTGAACGTGACTTTGACTCCTTCCACATTGCTCTTTCCTCCCAGCCTTCCCTTGCAACTGCGGTCAGATCATTGCGTGTCGTCATTGACCAGAACCAGCCCCATGGCCTCTGTCAGCACCACCTTGCTACAGTTATTGTGCTCTGTCCCCGACTTAATGATCTGAATCTTGCGCTTTTCGGCAATGACAGCCTCAGTGGCTCCCTTGAAGGCAACAATGAAACCAACACTGGTGCTCAGCCTGGCATGAACACCCCAACCGCCCGGCGTCCAGGTGAAATAAGCTTAGCGCTCGCAGAAGCACTAGCCAAGTCACCGATCAGATCATTTCACCTCAGTAATTGGTCCCCAAATTCACTGTTCCTCCACGACATCCTTCAATTCCTTCCCTCCCTTAAAAGTCTATCAATCACCGGCACTCCCCCTTCTGTTCCCAGCACTTTACCAGCTTACCCCTGCAGCCTGAGTTTGAACCATCTGCGTGTCAACTTTCAAGCATCCCCTTCTGTTGACTTTCTTCGATGGCTCCTTGAAAACTCCAAGGGTACTTTAGTAGCGCTTGATCTCGAACGTGTGTCTGATTTGGACGTATCGATTGGGTTGCTCGATTATTTTGCAACAACGCAAGGACATGCTCTCGAATCATTGACTCTTCCTTCTTGCGCCAATCCGACAGAGCTCAAGCATTTCCAAAGATGTACCAATCTGCGCGCTGTTGCCTTCCGCACGCCGAACGTATCCTCGGCGTTGTTCAAGCACCTCCTTGCAGCAGCAGACTCAACGCATTTGGAGGAGATGCATATCTGTATGGACAAGAACACTTCTCTTTCCCCTTTGATCGAGTTGGTGAGGCAAAAGGAGTCGCTGAAGTCGTTGGTTGTGTGTTTGTGGGAACCGCATGTGAGAAAATCGTTGAGACTCTGGGGTTCTTTGAGGATGTCGTGCGCCGTTAGTGGCGTTGAACTGAAGGTTGTTGAGAGTTTAAGTGAATATAAGGCCTTGATTGTGAGTTTGATTTCTTCCTTTGTACATGAAATTTCCATTTACTGATATTCTCACTAGAAGTCTAACATGAAGGCCTAAGATCCTTCCCCTTGCTGCGGATTTTGCTTTTCATTTATTTCGATGATGTGCTGCTACTCATGACAATAACGAAATACCACGATATTTTTGCACTTCAATGATTCTTTACTTTCAATGCTTGCATTGCTCATGCCTATCATTTTGTATTCTTCGACATTCCCTTGATGATGGTAATTTTACACGAAAAGAAATTCTGCATAGTATATCTAATAGACAGCTTCGTCCTTTGACAGTAATTAAAATAGTTTATGTAGTTACAAACTCTAATATTACACACACATTGTGGTAGGGTCGTCAATGCTCCCTGCCCTTGTCCACTCCTTTGTAAACAATGTCTGATACTGGATAAGGTTATAGCTGGGAAGTCTTTTTCCATTGGTGGAAAGACAAAAGAGTTCTATAATTAGTATTTCCCCAGACGTCCATTCCAATCTATGGGAAAAAATTTTCAACGTGTGAATGTGCTTCTCCTAAGGGTGTGACGACGAGGCTGTGTTGTTCTATCCAACCTGCCAAGTATCAGCTTGACATTGTTATTTGTTCCTGGAGCTCGCTTAAGCAAGTCCACGGGTAAATTTTCAAACCCCATAAGAGACTCTCTTGTCAACAATACACATAGGTGTGAAAGTCTTGGTACGTTTAGCGAAATTGTTGTAAAATTCTTATTGTTCGTCTGTTATAAATAAATTTGATGATTCAACGGCCGGTCCGATAACAACAATAACAAGGTGGTCATTCTTGGCTCCGAGTAGTCAAATAAAATAAGTCAATTTTTAGTCCACTTTACTACATGACTTTTGGATCCTAACTAGCTCCAACAAGTCAATTTGTCGCCAAGAGAAGGTGGCAACTTTCATCATTGTTTTGACCCCTGTTTTAACTATCACAGAAAGACGTCATTTGTCTGATGAATCATGTCAAGTTCAAACACACCACGCATTATGATAAATTGATAAAGATACCCTGCTGTCAATGATCGTAACATGGGCGTCAGACATACCAATAGCTAGCTCTTAACATTCGTCCTCCTCTTCCTCCTTCTCGCCAGACAACTCCATGACAACAGTTTCAAACAGTTTTTTATTTTCCACCCAAGACTTACCAATTTCGCCCTTCGCCCCTTGTATTACATCCTCCAACTGAAAAGCATACACTCCCTCAACCAACGCCCTTCTCACAAACGCCACAAACACTTCAAAGAACGCTCTTCCCACTGCTACAACCAGTCCTCGTTCATTCTCTTTTGCTTTTTTCTCTTCATCACTGATATCATTACCATCCTCCCGCAGCCATTTGACAACAAATTGTAAATAATTAAGTAATCCTGTTGAGCATTGAGATAATATAATGTTGTCAAGCAGCTCTAAGAGCATATAAATGCCTTCCACGGATAGTGGCGAGTCGCCATTACCTCGAGGAACGACAAGTCGAAGCCCATTGAAGACACCCAGTACTGCATTGGTGAGTTGAGCTAGTGGTGGATATGAAGCGAGAAGCTGGGGAGGTATGTGTACTGGCCCAATTTCTTCGGAGGTTTGCTTCGATGGAGGTAGGGGGGGAGTGTCCACAGCGGATGGCGATACGAGCCAATTTGAAGGTAACTTCGCGAGTCCAATCGCTCTCCTGCTTGTAGATGCAGATGCATTCCGACTGCTGCTACTCATAGACGCCCCATAAGCGCTCCCAAGTCTATTCTCCCACTTTTCCACCACAGCCCTGAAATCTCGCCTAACGATTGATAGGATCGCAGTGGAAAATAAACCGCCGCCACTCACAAGTAGACATCGAAAGTCGAGGCCGAGTCGAGAAAATGCAACAGAGCAGTAGGTGAGTTGTGTGAGAAGGGAAGGTAAGTGAGAAAGAGTCAAGAGAAAAAGGGAAGGCTCGAGGATGGCAAAAAGATGCATGGAGAGTGCGCGCGTGGAATATGTTCGAAGAAGGGTATGTAACCGAAATATCAAGGCATCATCCTTTTCTGGGTCGATGGTCGTGTCCATGCGGGTTGGGGAGCGCTCAAGAAAGATCGTCATATATTGGGTCATGATGTTGTAAACGCTTTCCCGCCAGGCATCAATGTATTTCTTAAGATACCGAGCAAGATCTTCTACATTGTTGCCCGATTCCTTTTCGCTGACTTGTTTAACGAGGCGCTGAATATCACGTCCAGTGGTCTCAAGGGTTGCTTTTAGACATGACTCCCGGCCAATGAGGAATGAAAGGGCAAGATACTCTTCACTTGATGGTTCTAATCGCTGGGCTTTGGTGAAAGCGTCTTGTTGGGAAGATAATGATGATCTAAGACGAAGGAGTGTCACAGGTGATGGTGTAGAATCAACTACAAATGCGTCCATTTTGCGGAGAAAACTGACTGCCTTCCATAAAGCAGGTAGCTTCTTATTAGGCTCGTAGAGTGTTGAGAGCAACAATAAGCGCATCTGAGTCATAGAATGTTGCACCTCCACCAAAACGGAAGTCAGGATGGCAGGGGGTGGGTTATCTTTGGTGCTGTTAGCTCTATGGATAAGTGAGGCTACGTGACCTGCAAGAGAAAGGGCCTCCCCAAAGTGACCATTGCGTACACATGTATCAATGAGGACGGGTATATCAAGAAGATCCCTGATTTTTTCATGTTGTTCGAGAACCACGCGCGCCTTGTTGCGTTCGAGTAAAATAGCTTCGATACGATCTTTCCATACATCTGTGCTGTCTTCCAGCACAGGCAAACTTGTATTGAGAAGGATATTTAGAGAAGAGGACAACGATTCGATGGAACTTGCGAAGGAAGTAGTGTTTTTGTGAAGGGAGATAAATGTTGGGTAAGACGCATGCGTAAAGGAAGTCAAACTGGAAGTCAAGTGGTGAGACTGTGTTTGTAAAGTAAGTGGTTCTTGTGATAGTTCTGTCAGTGGGAGGGTAGCAAGATGGGATATATAGCCCTTCGAACTAGGGGTATTGAGGAGCTCAGAATTTGAGGACTCGGCCCCGCTGAGGACATCAACTACAGGCGCTACATCCACCAGCGGAGAGGCAGTTACTGGATAGACTGTGTCCATGTCTATTCACGATATAACATGAGAGGCTGTAGACAAATTGTATCTTGGATATTGTAACTCATCTTTGGTGAGCGAACCACCTTGGGTTACAATGAGTTATGTAATCAGAATGATGGTGAAGACACTCATTCTCTTATACCTTAGTCTCATTCTATGTATCTTCTTTCTGGTATCTTCTCTCACTCTAGATCATTGTCACTCATTACACAAATTATGGCTTCTCTTTTGTTGTTCTGGAGACACTTAATAACTGGGATCATTGAATC
>Ga0153993_100077_pt1 | contig 31320 bp, 28 predicted proteins | sample TSNC077MetaG_FD_104706 | JGI IMG/M metagenome (GOLD analysis project Ga0153993, IMG submission 104706) | Attine ant fungus gardens microbial communities from North Carolina, USA - TSNC077 MetaG | ecosystem: Host-associated > Fungi > Mycelium > Unclassified | place: USA: North Carolina, Lumber...
CTCGGCCCGTTCGATGCGCGGCGCATCGTCTTTGAATTTCGCCGCCACTCGATCGGTCCACACCCGTGGGTGTTCGATGACGTGGTCGTCGACCGAGATGATTTGAACGTCGTCGGCAAGCATAGTCCCTCCTCAGGGAAATTGAACTTGGGGGAATACCGATTCGACGGTGCTACGGACCGCGCTCCAGTAACTAATACGGTACATCATTTGTGTGAAGGTCGTCACATGTTCAAACGGTCGAAATCAGGCTGGAGCACCAGATGCAGTGATCGCCAGCGTCGCGCCCGCATCCACTTTCATCTGAAGGCCTGTGATGTAACGAGCGTCGTCGGACGCGAGGAAAAGAACTGCCTTGCTGATGTCGGCTGGTTCGACGTACCCGATCGGCATCGGTTGCATTGCAGGGAAGGCGATTTCGGCGTCCTCGCGGGTCGGCGATTCCAGATCCGGTCGAAATACGCGATACATCGGTTCGCTTTGCAACATGTTCGTGTTCACGTTGGTCGGATGCACCGCATTGACCCGGATGGACGATGGAGCAAGAGCTAAAGCCAGGTCGTGGACGTAGCGCGACACTCCTCGCTTGGCATGGGAGTAACCAGCACCTCCCGGTCCATTGGCCGGGTTGTCCGTCCCTCCTGAAATAAGCCCTGCCACCGATCCTGTGGCAATGATGGACGCACCAGCACCGAGATACCGATATGCCGCCGACACCGTGTTGATCACTCCGATCAAATCGACATCCACCGCATCGATGAATGCCTGCGGCGGCACGTCCCCGCCGAGCGGACAGATGCCTGCATTGGCAACGACGATGTCAAGGTGCCCCAACTGAGCTACCCCATCGTCCACAGCCCCTCGCAATTGACTCGGCTCACGCACGTCCGCCTTCGTTGCAACGATCCGGCGGCCCAATTGCTCGACCAGGCGAACAGTCTCCGCCAGGTCGGTCGCGGATGAGAGTGCATATCCGTTTGTGGCGATGTTCTCGCAGATATCCACAGCGATGATATCGGCACCTTCTCTAGCCAATTCCAACGCGTGACTACGGCCCTGGCCTCGCGCCGCACCGGTCACGAAGGCGATCTTTCCGTCCAGCTTTCCCATGATTCACTCCAGTTCATTCGTAGTGCATGTATGCGTGTACGTGCCGATCAGATGAAGCCGACGGCCTTGGTCTCCAGGTGCTGTTCAAAACCCTCCAGGCCGTTCTGTCGACCCTGACCACTGAGCTTGTATCCGCCATAGGGCGAATCGGCTCCGTAGAAAACACCGCCGTTGACCGACATGGACCCGGTACGGATTCGCCGCGCTACAGCAAGTCCATGCTCGGTCGAGGCCGAAAAGACGGCGCCCGACAAGCCGTACATGCTGTCGTTCGCTATCCGGACCGCGTGATCCTCGTCCTCGTATCCGAGCACTGTGAGAACCGGTCCGAACACCTCCTGCTGAGCGATGGTCGACGCGTTCGTCGCCCCTGCAATCACGGTTGGTGCGATGTAGAAGCCGCCCACCAGATGTTCCGGCAAATTATCTGCCGCCCCGCCGCCTACGGTGATCCGCCCGCCCTCGGCAGCTACACCTTGCAGCATCCCGAGAATCTTGACCTTCTGCTTGACGTTGATCACCGGACCTACAAATGTCTGGGGATCGGCTGGATCGCCGACAGGCAACTGCCCGTACAAGTGAGTAACCATCTCCACTGCCTCGTCGTACCTGGCATTGGGAACGAGCAACCGAGTCGTCAATGCACAACCCTGCCCGGCGTGCAGACATGCCTGTGCAGCCGCCGGAATCACCTGAGCGAGATCCGCGTCTTCGAGCGCAATCATTGCCGACTTGCCACCGAGTTCGAGAAAGACGCGCTTGAGACTTTCAGATGCTTTCTGCTGCAGCATCTTTCCTACCCCTGTGGATCCGGTGAACGAAATCATGTCAACTCGCGGATCAGACACCAGCAACTGCGCAACATTGTTGTCCGGCGTCGGAACCACGTTGAACACCCCGGCGGGGATATCGGTGTTCTCGCTCACGAGACGGCCGACCCTCGTCGAGGTCCATGGCGTGTTCGGATCGGGCTTGAGGATCAGCGTGTTACCGGTCGCGAGCGCCTGACCTATCTTGTTGATGATGATCTCGAATGGAAAATTCCACGGCGCAATCGCTCCAACGACGCCGATCGGTTCCTTGTAGATGCGGCGCTTGTTGTTCGCCGGGCCGAAGCACAGAGGACCCAAATCGCGTTCCCACTCGAAACTATCGATGAGTTCGGCCGGATACATCAGCCCGTCCGCCAAGGGCCAGTCGAGTTGAGCGAGGTGGGTCGATGAAAGCGGCGCTCCTGCTTCGGCGATGATCTCGTTGCGCAGTTGTTCCTTCTCCGATAAGAGCGCATCGTGCAACTGGATCAGAACCCGACGTCGTAGAGCCCTGTCGGTGGACCACGAAGTCGCGTCGAACGCGCGACGCGCAGCACCGATCGCTTCATTCATGTCATCGCGGTCCGCGGCGGTAGTCATTCCTATTACGGCGCCGGTTGCCGGGCTGATGTTTTCGAAGGTCTCACCCAAGCGAGATTCTCGCAAGCGACCATCGATCATCAAGCGTCGCTCCGCATTACGCTCGGCATCGCTGTTGACATCGGCACTGGTCCGGTCCGTGGATTCCGGGTAGTCGATATTGGTCATCGATGACTCCTGAGAAGATGGCCGATGCCCTCGGCCGTGTCGGGCAAGATCGCGACAGTGATACCGCAAGGCATACGGTACATAACTTCAGCAGGTCCCGTGACGGTATCGACGAAGAAGAACGACCCGTCTGCTTCTCATGAGAATCGAAAAGAAGACGGGCCATTGCTCATCTATTGCCGCAGCTCTCGGACAACATGTTTCACGAGGTGAGGACCATTGCTCCGCATTGCGGGCCTGCTGCATTGGCGACTACCGCCACTCGCGCGCCGTCGACTTGACGAACGTCGCACTGACCACGTAACTGAAGCGCGGCTTCGGCGAGGAAACTCAATCCGTGCATTCGCCCCTCGGCGAGCTGGCCGCCGTTGGTATTCATCGGTAGCGACCCTCCTGGCCCGATGGTCGCGCCGCCGTCGACCCAATCACCGAATTCGCCGATCCCGCACAGCCCCAGCGCCTCTGCCCACGAAATGGTGATGTGGGTGAATCCGTCGTACAGTTCAGCCACGTCGACGTCGGCAGGGGTGACCGAAGATCGTTCCCACAATGTGTTCGAGCATGCCCTTGTTCCGCCGAACACGAAATCATCAGTGAAGGTCCAGTCCGGACGTCCGCCGGTACCCAACGCACTGGCGTCGATGAAGACCGGCTTCTGTGCCAGGTCGGCGGCTCGTTCGGCGGTGGTGATGATGACCGCGCATGCACCGGTGATGGGGTAATCGCAGTCGAGAAGTCGGAGCGGCTCGGAGACGAATCGTGAGGACAGGTAGTCGTCCATGGTGATCGGATCCCGAAGCACGGCTCGCTCGTTGAGCGCCGACCACTTGCGGGCGTTGACCGCAATGGCTCCGTAGTCCTCTTCGCGCCCGCCGAATTCGGCGAATCTACGCTGCTTCTTCATGCCCATCACCGGGATGATCGCACCCGCGACGCCGTAAGGCATCTGATACTGCAGCGGTCCGCTGGCGGGCGGAAACACGACCTGCCCACTCTGTTGGCCCCATTCACGGGTGATGGACCGAAACACGAGCGCCACGTCGCACTGACCACTGGCCACCGCTGTCTCGGCGCCCAGCGCGGCGGCGAGTCCCGATGGGCCGGATGCTGCGTAGTCACCGAAACAGCGGAGGTTCTCGATGCCCAGCATGCGCTGCATGTCGATCGAGAGTTCACCGAAGCCGGGGTACTCGAAGATTCCGTCAATATCGGACACGTCGAGCCCGGCGTCGGCGATCGCATTCTTGGCGGCGGTTGTTGCAAGCGGACGGCTATCCACGCCCTTCTCCCGATGAATGGCGGAGTACCCGACCCCGACGATTGCAGTCTTACGTCCGAAGGTCATGCCGAATCTCCTGATCGCACTGGCCGAAACTGGGGAAGGTGCTGGCTCCCTCGCTTTTCGAAGGTCACCTCGACGGGGAGTCCGGATCGGAGTTCACCGATCTCCGCGTCGACGATATTGCTGAGAATGCGGATGCCCGGGTGATCGTCGAGTTCGGTCAGGCCGATCGCGAGCGGGACGGAATCTGCGAACGCAGGGTGGAATGCCTGGTGCAAAATCGTGTACGCGTACAAGGTCCCGCGTCCGCTGACGACCACGGGACGTGGGGCGCCCGACACATCGACCTGTTCGGCGACGGAGTTGGGAGGAAACTGAACGAAATCGCTGTCCTCGAAGCCTTGAACGGCTAGTTCACCCCGGGCTGCATGCTCCCAGTAGAACGCGCTCACCGCGTCGGGTACAGGCTCTGGCTTGTCCATCGGCACCTCTCTTTCACCGGTGGTCGTGCGGCATCGTTGTCCACACGACCCTCATCACCGGCTACCATACGGTAAGCCTTTCTGGAAGTTTGCAAAACGGGCAAACCCGCACTGACGAGACACATTTCGGATCAGTTCGCGCAAACCCTCCACATTTCCTATGGATAGGTTTACGGTAAAGGCATTCATCGCTCGCGCCGAGAGGCCGCGAGCCCCGAACGACTGGGCACAGTCGAGACGAGAGGTCAGTCATGGCGGGAATTCTGGATGGCATCAAGGTCGTGGAACTGGCTTCGTGGACATTCGTCCCCGCAGCCGGTGCCGTATTGGCTGACTGGGGTGCCGATGTGATCAAAGTCGAGGACACGAAAGCCGGCGATCCCGGTCGCGCACTCGTTGTGGGCGGCCTGCGCCGCCAAAATGCCCGTGCGGATGCGGATTTCATGCTCGAGATCGGCAACCGCGGCAAGCGAAGCATCGGACTGGACCTGAAATCGGAGAAGGGTCACGAGTACCTGGCGAAGCTTCTGGCCGAGGCCGATGTTTTTCTGACGAACTGGCTTCCGGCGCCGCTCGAGCGGGCTAACCTGACCTTCGAACAGGTGCGCGCCATCAATCCGAACATCATCGTCGCTCGCGGATCGGGACAGGGACCGGTCGGTCCGGACCGCAACCGCGGCGGATTCGATTCGGCAAGCTTCATGGCCCGCGGTGGAGTTGCATATGCACTGACGCCCGACGACAGCGAATATCCTCTCGGACAGGGACCTGCATTCGGCGATCTGCCGAGCGGGATGACGCTTGCAGGCGGTGTGATTGGCGCCCTCTACCATCGCGAAAAGACCGGTGAAACAACGACAGTCGATGTATCACTACTCGCGCAGGCCATGTGGACCATGGCACCGGACATCCTCGCCTCCGACTTCTTCGGTGTCGACCGGATTCCGGTTCCCCCGGTCGGCAGCGCCATCAACCCCGTCACCAACAAGTACAAGACCCTTGACGGACGCTGGCTGCAGTTGGTCTTCCTCCAGCCCGACAAGTTCTGGGCCAATTTCTGCCACCGCGTCGGACTTTCCGAGCTTGCCGAGGACGGCAGGTTCGTGCCGTCCGCGAACCTGATGGCCAACACCGACGAGGCGACGGCAATACTGCGTGAACACTTCGCGTCCAGAGACCTCGAGCACTGGACGAAGGTGCTTGCAGACGAGCCCGGTGTATGGTCGGCGATCGCCTCGCCGCAGGAAGTACTCGTCGATCCTCAGGCGGCATCCAACGGATACCTCATCGAAAACAAGGACGACAACGGCGTGGACTATCGCGTCGTCGCTCCCCCGGTCCAGTACGGCAATAAGACCCCGGAACCGTCGCGGGCCCCGGAACACGGTCAACACACCGAGGAAATTCTGCTCGAGCTTGGACTGAGCTGGGCCGACATCGCCGAGGCCAAGGACTGCGGCGCGGTACTCTGACCAGAAACGAATGTAGCCGACACATAGGTGTCGGCTACATTCGTCTCTCCGGTCCTCCCCATCGAAAAGGTCCGGCAGACATCTTGTCCGCCGGACCTTTTCGGGCTTGTGCGCCGCAGATCGACTCAGACGTTGAGAGGATCGCGAGGAAGTCCCAACAGCCGCTCGGCGATTACGTTGCGTGTGATTTCGGAAGTGCCGCCTGCGATGCTCAGGCACCGATCGAACAGGTACTCGAACGAGATCTCACCGTACCCACCGGTCACGGCCGAGGTTCCAGCGATCTTCATGCCCAGCTCGGTCACGCGCTGAGCGTGCTCTGCCGAGAGCAACTTGGTCACATTTCCTTCCGGCCCCGGGCCTGCATCGACCACGGCACGAACCACCCGTCGAAGATCGAGCAGTCGCATGTTCTGCTCCTCGACGATCAATCGTGCAACAGCACGGCGAGCCTCGATGTCACCCGGCTTCTCGGCCTTGACGACATCGAGAAGGTCGAAGGCCGACAATCCTTCTCGGCTACCTGCACCGATTGTGACGCGCTCGTTCCCGAGGGTTGCACGAGCCACCTTCCACCCATTGTCCACTGCACCGACTACATCTGAATCGGGAACGAAGACGTCGTCGAAGAAGACCTCGTTGAACAAGGATTCACCGGTGATCTCACGCAGCGGCCGCACAGTCACGCCGGGCGCGTGCATGTCGATGACCATCGCGGTGATGCCCTTGTGCTTGGGTGCGTCTTTGTTGGTGCGGATGGTTGCAAGTCCGCGATTGCAGTCCCGAGCTCCGGAGGTCCACACCTTCTGACCCGTCACGCGCCAACCGCCGTCAACCTTGACGCCCTTCGTGGACACCGCTGCCGCATCCGAACCGGCACCCGGCTCACTGAACAGCTGGCACCACTGGAAATCGCCGAGGAGACTCGGCATCACCCAACGCTCGATCTGATTCTCGTCGGCCTGCTGCGTCAGTGTCAGAAGCACCCACCCGCCGATACCCAGGTTGGGCTGCTCCACCCCGGCCATTTCGTCCTCGATCACCAACTGTTCGATCGCGCCTGCGGCGAGACCGAACGGAGTGCGCCAATGCGGAACCAGATACCCCGACTCCGCGAGCAACCGACGCCGATCCCCCACAGGGGTGCTGTCATGCTCGGCGACGAATTCGCGGACCGCGGCGCGGTACTGTTCAGCCTCGGCAGGTAGATCGAGTGCGTAGCTCCGGCGTTCACCAGCATCCGCTCGATCGATCAGATCGTCCAAGACGATGTCTTCCGGCCCGACCAGCGCCGAGACCGTCCGACTGCGCCGTAGATACAGATGTGCGTCGTGCTCCCAGGTGAAACCGATTCCGCCGTGCAACTGGATGTTGAGTTGAGCATTGTGTATCGCGGCCCCGAATGCCGTAACAGCAGCAACATCGGACACTATCGCCGCCTGTGGATCGGTGACGGGTGTGCGCGCTGCATCCCAGACCGCCGCTGTCGCCAGCTCCGACTGCACGAGCATGTTCGCGCAATGATGCTTGACTGCCTGGAACGAACCGATCGTTCGCCCGAACTGACTCCTCACCTTCGCGTAGTCGACCGCCATGTCCAGAGTGGCCCGAGCCGAGCCGCATGCTTCCGCTGCGTAGAGCACTCGTGCGACGCGCTGTACCGCCGCTGCCGCGCCTTCCAGCACGGCGCACGCATCGAGAGCCACCGAGTCCAACACCGCCGACCGCACCCCGAGGGTCCTATCGAGCGCGTCGACGACGTCGATGCGAATCCCCGCAGCATCGATCGGAACCACCAATGCATCATCACCGGTCACGACCAGAAGCAGCGTTGCGAACGCGCCGCCCAGAATTGGTCCCGTCGACCCAGACACGGTGTCTCCGACCGTCAAGGTTCCTCCGAGCGCTACGGCGCCTACTGCCGAACCGTCGGCCAGTGTAGGAAGCAATGACGTGCGCTGGTCCTCGGCTCCGAGCTCGTTGATCGCCATCGACACCACAGCCGACGCCGTGAACTCGCCGGGGGCGAGTGCGTAGCCGAGCTGCTCGACGACCAGTGCTGTTTCAGCGAGCCCGTATCCTTGCCCTCCAACGGATTCCGGTAGATGCAGCCCGTGCCAGCCCTGGGTGTTCATTCCCGACCACAGAGCGGAAGTATCGGCGGAGACACCATCGGTGAGTTCTCTCGAACTGGCGCCGGCCTTCACGCCTGCCAGGAAGTCCTTGGCAATGTCCGTGAGCTGTTGGTGTTCCTCCGTGATCGCCAAACTCATGTGCGTTCTCCTTCTCGGTGCTTGACTTCAGGGGTGTTCAACTTCGACTGGAGAGGCCGCTTGGGGGTCTCATGTCGAAAGGTTTGGGAAAGTGGCGCTGGCCAGCGGCAAGATGTGTACCATATGCCTTACGGTATGGAACTTACCACCGTAGTCCGGCAGTCCGGATCACTCTGGAGAATAAAACCGTCAAACTCCGTGGCAGTTCAGAGCGGAGCTTGGTCAGGGCAGTCATCAATATGAGGAGAGAACTCTCGTGGCACTGAAAGTTGGAAGTCACCTTCGCGCACCATCGACGAGCTGCGAGGTCGTCGTCGTTCGAGGCACCGATGATGACGGTGTCGTCGTCGCCGCCGGCGCTTCTATGAGTACCGATGCCGCCGCTGGGGAATCGAACCCTGACGGCCCTGTGCTGGCAATGGGAAAGCGCTATACCGATGTGGATTCGGGCATCGAACTTCTCGTCGTCAAACCCGGAACCGGACCGTTGACCTTCGCCGATCGCGAACTGAGCTTGAAGTCGGCAAAAGCACTGCCGGCCTCGGACTGAAAGAGTTCTGAACATGAATCTCCTGACACTCCTCGACATGGTCGCGGGCGGAAACGGCGACATCACGCTGCTCGGAACACGTGCTGAGGGGCTCACCGGTCAGCAGCTCCAGCAGCAAGCACTCGCCGCGGCCACCCTCGTACGCGAAGCCTCCGCAGACACAGTCATCTTTCTCGGCGGCAACGGTCCTGCGTTTCCCGTCGCGCTCTTCGCGTCCGCGTATGCCGGCGTGCCATTCCTACCTATCAACTTTCGACTCAGTAGCGATCAGATCGACGAGATCATCAACCGTTCGACGTCGCCGTTGATCGTCACCGACAACCCCGAACGCGCTGCTACGTCGAACGCGATCACCACCGAGGACTTTCTGTTCCGGTCCGTCACCACCGAACCTCTGGCCGACCCCGCCGATCCCGACGTGGAGGACATCGCAGTCCTCCTTATGACCAGCGGTACCACTGCGGCTCCCAAAAGTGCAGTACTGCGACACCGGCACCTGACGTCCTACGTTCTCGGCTCTGTGGAATTCGCTTCTGCCGAGCCGACCGACGCCACGATCGTCAGCGTCCCGCCGTATCACATTGCAGCAGTTGCGAATCTGCTTTCGAACTTGTTCGCCGGTCGTCGCATCGTGTACCTCGATCAGTTCACTCCGCGCCAGTGGCTCGACACCGTAAAGTCGGAGCGCATTTCCAACGCCATGGTCGTTCCCACGATGCTCGTTCGGATCGTGCGCGAGTTGATCGCCGCCGGGGAAACCGGCCCGGCATCGTTGAAGGGTCTTTCGTACGGAGGTGCCAAAATCTCGGCCCCCGCTCTGGCCCAAGCTCTGGAACTGTTCCCCGACACAGGCTTCGTCAATGCGTATGGCTTGACGGAAACCGCATCGTCCATCGCAGTGCTCGGACCCGACGATCACCGCGATGCGCTCGCCAGTGACGACCCGAATGTCCGTGCGCGGCTGGCATCTGTGGGTCGGGCGCTTCCCACCGTCGAAATCGAGGTACACGATGCTGACGGATCTCCCTGTGCGCCAGGGGAAGTGGGTGACATCGTTGTGCGCGGGCCGCAGGTGGCCGGCGAGTATCTCGAAGCCGGTTCACTCGTCGATCCGAACGGGTGGTTCCCCACCCGCGATCTCGGTTATCTGGACTCCGCCGGTTTCCTCTTCGTCCAGGGCCGAGCAGACGACACGATCATCCGCGGCGGTGAGAACATTGCCCCCGCTGAGATCGAGGCTGCGCTTTCCGCGCACGAGTCGGTTGCCGACTGTGCTGTCGCGGGGATCCCGGACGCAGAGTGGGGACACCGTATCGCTGCCTTCGTCGTCGCCGAGCCTGGTCACGCCACTGACGCGAATGCGCTGCGCGCCTGGGTGCGATCCCAGCTGCGAAGCTCGAAAACGCCGGACGACGTGATCTTTCTGGACGAGCTGCCTACGACACCGACCGGGAAGATCCTTCGACGCAACCTCGTAGCGTCTGTCGTGTCCGACGTGCCGGCCTGATCAAACGGTGGTAACGCCGAATGTCCCGTCCGATTCGGACGGGACATTCGGCGTTACCACCGCCCTAGTACCAACAATGTGTACCGAAGTATCGGAAGTACGCACCGAGAAAGTCGGCCCCATCCGATTGGATAGGGCCGACTTCCTTCGCTGTGGTGTCAGCGACCGCGTTTGACGTCCTTGAAAGGAACGTCACGATCGGCTGCATATTCTCGTGGCATCTGCAGCAGACGTTCGCTGATGATGTTGCGTGACATCTCGCTGCTGCCACCGCCGAGACTAGCACCCTGACGGGACAGATAGTGCTGGCCCATATCGGCGGCGCCGCGTTCGCCCAACGGCCCCACAACTGACTCGCTGCCTGCGAGCTCGAGTGCGACATCGCTGTTGAGCCAGTCGGTTTCAGCGTGGAACAGCCGGATCAGTGACATGGCCGGACCCGGCATCTCGCCGGATTCGACAGCTCCGGTGACTCGCTTGATCAGCTGGTCTTGAACTGTGCGGTGTGCGTAGGCCTCGCCGACTCGTTCGCGAACCCGCACATCGTGATTCTGACCGGTCGCCTTCGCCAACTCTACAAAATCCAGTGACGCATTGCGGGTGTCGAGCACGCCGACACCGCTCGAGTACTGCGATCCACCGCCCACTGCGGTTCGCTCGTGAAAGAGCTGCCGTGAAGCAACCGACCAACCGTCGTTGACCTCACCCACGACGCAATCGGCAGGAATGACAACGTTATCGAAGAATTCCTCACAGAATTCCGTGGATCCGTTGACCTGCTTGATTCGACGAATCGTCACACCGGGCGAATCGACCTTCAGCAGGAACATTGTCAAACCGCGATGTTTGGGTGCATCCCAGTCGGTGCGTGCCAGGCACAGCGCCCAATCGGCCGCGTATGCACTCGTGCTCCAGGTCTTCGCGCCATTGAGGATCCATTCGTCCCCGTCGCGCTCCGCTCTGGTGATCAGCCCGGCGAGATCGGAGCCACCGCTGGGCTCGGACAGGAACTGCACCAGGATCTCGTCACCACGAATGGCAGCGCCGATGCGGTCCCGCTTCTGCTGCTCGTTTCCCATGTCGAGAATGGTGGGCGCACAGATGGTGAAGGTGGGGACATTGAGTAGCAACGGCAGCTCGTAGCCTATGGCTTCCTCGGTGAACGCCTCCTGATGCGCAGGCGTGAGACCAAGGCCGCCGTATTCGACCGGGTAACAGATGCCGGCGAACCCGCCGGCGTAGAGCATCTTTTGAAGTTCGCGGGTGCGTAGCCACATTGCATCGTCGTCGCCTTCGGGTGCAGCAGGTGCATCCGGATCGAACCGCGGCATGTTTGCAGCGAGCCAGCCTCGTGCGCGCAAGCGGAAGTCTTCGACGCTTTCTGTCGTCACAGCCATGATGTTCGGTCCCTTCTAGAGTTCGAGGTAGTCGGCGATCGAACGCCGGTGATCTTCCGGCGTTCCCAACAGTTCGCGGTTCAGTAGGGCACGGCGCAGGAACAGATGCAGATCGTGCTCCCACGTGATGCCGATCCCGCCGTGCATCTGCACGCAGTCCTGAATGATCTGCGCGGATCGCCATCCGACGTAGGACTTCGCCACGCTGACGAGGTATCCCGCGTCGTCTGCACGGTCCTGGACTGCTTCCGCGGCACCGTCGACGGTTGCGTGGCACGCTTCGAGCCACATCTTCATGTCTGCGAAGCGATGCTTGAGTGCCTGATACGACGCGAGTGGACGGCCGAACGAGTAGCGGTCGAAGGCCCACTGCACGGTGAAGTCGAAGACGGTGTCGAGCAGTCCGACCGTCTCGGCGACCTGGAGAAGGTTGGCTACCTGAATCTGACGGTGGATGAGGGCCACTGTCGTGTCGACATCTCCGACTGCAGTGTCGATACCAACCTCGGCATTGTCGAACTCGACCGACGCGTATTGCTTGACCAGGTCGATCGAGCGCGAGCGAGTCACGCTCACACCCGGCAGGTCTGCATCGACCAGAAACTGAAGGGGGCCTGAATCAGTCAGTGCGGTGACCAGGAAGGTGTCGGCCTGCGGACCGGCTTCGACGCGGTCCTTGACTCCGTTCAACACGTAACCTTCTGCGGTGGCGGAGGCGGTCACTGTCGGAGCATGGGGAGCCCAGGCGTTGCCCGGCTCGTAGACCGCCCAGGTGGCGATCTTTTCACCAGAGATCAGTTCCTCGATCTCCTTGGTGTGGTCGGGACCGGTGCGCGCATCCACGAGTGCCGCTAGAACGACGTTCACCGGATGCAAAGGCCCAGGGGCAACGCCACGGCCGAGTTCCTCGGCCACCGCAACGAGGTCGAGAATGCCATTGCCTGTGACGCTGCCACCCCCGAGATCCTCTGGCACCTGGAGGGCAGTCCAGCCCAATTCGGCGCCTTTGGTCCACCACGAACGCTCGAACGAGCTGTCCTCGTCTGCGAGAGCTCGCACTCGGCTTATGGGTGTTTCTTTGGAGAGAAAAGACTTGGTTGTTGCTCGGAACAGCTTGTGTTCCGAGGACGTGTCCACTGTCATTCGGTTAACCCCTTCTGTTCCTCCACCGATCACACCCGACAGTACGAAGGGCTAAGGACTCGGGAGGAAACGTATCGACGGCTCTTGATTCGGTCGAAAGACCGTGGCAACGACCGAAAGTAGTCGCCACCAGCAGAATGCGCCGCCGACACGTCGTTGTCAAATGCCTTACGGTAAGACTAACGGAATAGTATTCTATTATGACGTTCAGTAGAGAGAAGGCATCATGGATACAGTGGATCTGGGCTCCGCGGCCGACGTACGCCGCCAGTTGTCCGAGTACGGATACCTTCCGGACGAACACATCGCCGGAACAGTCCATCTCGCAGCCGCATTGGGAAAGCCTGTACTGGTCGAGGGACCCGCAGGAACCGGCAAGACAGAACTCGCCAAGAGCGTTGCCGCGATCACCGACGCACGGCTGATCCGACTGCAGTGCTACGAGGGCCTCGACGAATCACGGGCCCTCTACGAATGGGACTACCGAAAGCAGCTTCTCGCTATCCAGGCCGCGCGATCGGCCGACGATGCCGGCACCCTCGATGCCGGAATATTCGACGAGAAGTTTCTACTCACTCGTCCACTACTCGAGGCCATTCGAGCCAAGGATCGGGTAGTTCTCCTGATCGACGAGGTCGATCGATTGGACATCGAGACCGAAGCACTGTTGCTGGAGATCCTGTCGGACTTCCAGGTATCCATCCCCGAACTGGGTACTGTGGTCGCCACACAGAAACCGTTGGTATTCCTGACGTCGAACAACACACGCGATTTGTCGGAAGCACTCAAACGCCGATGCCTGTACCTCCATGTCGGGTACCCGAGCGCCGAACGCGAACGCGACATCGTGATGTCCAAGGTTCCAGGTATCACCGAGCACATTGCCGGCCAGGTCACCGCGGTGGTGGATTCTCTCCGTTCGATGAATCTCAAGAAGAAGCCGTCCATCTCCGAAACCCTCGACTGGGCACGCACTCTCGTACTACTGGGCACCGAGGAGGTCGACGTGCAGACTGTCGTGTCACATCTGCACGTCCTCCTCAAGTACCAGTCCGATATCGAGTCGACTACCGCGGAACTCGGCACAGCCCATGTCTGAGTACGTGTCAGACCGCCGCCCGCGAACGGACGAAGCCCGTCACAGCATTCAGGGCACGGTAGTCCGCGCTCGTAGCAAAATGGTCTACTCCAGGAAGGGACACCAACGTCGAACTCCGCAGGGCAGAAAGGAGATTCGTGGCCGGACCCACGCCGTCACGCTCCCCCAGCACGACCAGAACATCTGCGCCGATCGAGCCCAGCGCGCCAGTGTCCGGTTGACGTGGAACCGCGCGCACGAACTTGGCGATCGATCCGAGGTCGTTACCTGCGGCGCGGGCCGTCCGGGCCATGAAGGCCAGGGCGGGGTCCTCGATGTCTCCATCGGACTCGAAAGCGTCGGCGATGGCACGCAAACCCGAACCGTCGTTCCACATTCCATCGCCGACTCCGAGCAGAGCGAGGTTTCGGAACTGCGAAGGTTCACGGACAGCGCTGCGCAACAGCATCAGCGAGCCGGCAGAGAATCCCACGGCGGTATCGATGCCGTGTGTTCTCGCCATGTCGAGCAAGGCGGCGAGGGCGTCGTCGTCGTTGCCCGGCTCTACGGTGGATCCCGAATGGCCGGGAAGGGCGAAACCAACTGCTTCGTAGCCCATTTCTCCGACGGCATCAGGCCACCCACTTCTTTCCCAGTTGTTGCTGTAATTCGATGCGAGCCCGTGGACGAACAGAATCTTGGAAGAGGTCATACCCGCATACTAGACGCAATTACTTTGTTGCACAGCTTGTCTCACGGAAACCGGGCCGTCGCGTGTTGACTGCTATCGAGGGACTCGTCGGAGAACTCAGGCGCATGCAGGTACCGATCTCGACCAGCGAGGTGCTCGACGCAATGCGGGCAGTCACCATCACCGACATCTCGACTCGAGCTGAGTTCAAATCGGCGATTCGGGCTTGCCTCGTCAAATCCGAAGACCACCGCCATGCGTTCGATACGGTTTTCGAGCTGTACTTCGCTCCTCCTGTCCCCGACTCGGCGGAAGATTCGGGCAACGGTCGACTCGTCGCCCCGCTCGAGTCGTTGTCCGACGCCGAACTTCGCGAAATTCTCATCGATGCAGCAGCCACCGAAGGCGACACCCTGCTGCGTGAGATCGCGAATGTCACCGTCAACCGGCACGCAGGGATTCAGCCGGGGCGGGCCGTCGCCGGGACGTTCTACACCTATCGAGCCATGCGCGCGATGGGAGCTGATTCTCTTGTCACGGACATTCTTTCACGAAGCAGACACGACGACCGTCCGATGACCCGGCTCGCAACGCGAATGGCACGCGAGCACGCAGAGAATCGGGTCGAACGCTTTCGCCAACTCGTCGAGAGCAGAATTCGAATCGCGCTCGTTGCCGATCGCGGCGCTGATGCCGTCGCGGCCACGCTTCGCACCCCGCTACCCGAAGACAGCGACTTCTTGACCGCGTCCTCGGAACAGATCGCAGCGATGCGCACTGTCATGGACCCGCTCGGCCGTAAACTCGCTTCCGCGCTGACCGACAAACGAAAGCGATCCGGCCGTCAGGTAGTCGACATCCGACGCACCATCCGAGGGTCGATGTCAACCGGCGGGATACCGTTGGACCTGAGAATGGCAGAACCACGGCCCAGCAAGCCGAAACTCGTTGTTCTCGCCGATATCTCCGGATCAGTGGCCACTTTTGCAGAATTCACACTGCGCTTGATGTCGGCGTTGCGAATGGAATTTGCATCCCTTCGATCGTTCGTATTCATCGACGGGGTGGACGAAGTGACACACATCTTCGCGGAGGCCAGCACCATCGTCGAAGCCTCCGCCCGCATCAACAACGAAAAACTCGGAGTCTGGCTCGACGGCCGGTCGGACTACGGGCATGCATTGGAAGACTTCGCCGATCGATGCCTCCACGACCTCGACAGCCGCAGTACAGTTTTGATTCTGGGCGACGCACGCAACAACTACCACAACCCGCGCGCGGATATTCTCGATGTGGTTCGCGCCAGAGCCGGGCACCTCTACTGGCTCAACCCGGAAAAACAGGTGCTGTGGAACAGCGGGGACTCGGTGATCTCCGAGTACTCCAAGCACTGCGACGAAGTACATGAATGTCGAAACATCAGACAACTCGCCGCCTTCGTCGAAGCACTCGACTGATGTCAACAGCGAACCAGGAAGAGGATTTACACATGACGACACTCGTCTCCGAAGCCATGCACTCTGCAGTCGGACGGACGGTGACCGAACGATCGAGCCACCCGATCTCCGAGTCGGATATCCGTAAATGGGCGTTAGCCGTCTACTGGCCTGCAGAGCCTCCTCGTCTGTACTTGGACGCCGAGTACGCCGCAACCACAAGATGGTCCGGAGTCGTGGCACCAGAGGAATTCAACCCGTTCGCCTGGTCTGTTGCACACACGTCACCGTCCGCCCACTCCGCCGAATCAGGCACGGACGCCAACGATCCGGACCGGCTAGAGAAGGCACTGGGTATCGTCGGGCCCGGGCTGAAGTTCCAACTGAACGGTGGTCTCGTAGCCGAGTACGGCGAACGGATGCGCCCCGGGGATGTGATCACCGGAACCGAGAGCCTGCACGAGTACCGCGAGCGCGACGGAAAGCTGGGGGCCATGCTGTTCACCACTATCGAGGATCTCTGGACCAACCAGCACGGCTCGGTGGTCAAGCGAACCCTGATGACGCTCATCCGGCATTGACCGTCCCGGGAACACAACGAAAGCGAGTAATCATGACCAACACCCAGACAACCACCATTCCCACGGTAGGAGAAGAACTTCGGCCCTTCACCAGGGACACCGGGTTCGCCACGTGGAACCGCTACGCAGCGGTCAACGACGAGTTCGTGCCGATCCATATGGATGACGAGGCAGGCCGAATTGCAGGCCAGAGCGGCGCTTTCGGCATGGGAAACCTACAGTGGTCCTATCTGCACAATCTCGTCCGCCAGTGGGCGGGTGATGATGCGGTGATCCTGTCCGTCAGTTGCCAGTTCCGCAAGCCCAACACGAAGGGGCCCGTGACCGCGCATGGTCGGGTCTCCTCGGTGAGAAGCTCCGACGCAGGTACCGAGGTGTCTCTCGACATCTGGACCGAGGACGGCGTCGGCGACAAGCTGGCACCCGGATCAGCCACTGTCCTGTTGCGTTGATCTTGTTCCTCAACGACTTCGGGGTGTGTCGCGATCTTGCGACACACCCCGAAGTCATGTGCTGAGAATCAGACCTCGAACGGATCGTTGGGGATAGTTTCCGTACTGAAGAAGTACGGCGCGTTATGGCAATCGTCCGGGTTCGCTGCGAGCAGCGTGGGACGAATACGAGTGGTCCGAACTCCCTTGAGGTTCAACCACTTCTCCGCCGAGTCGAGGTCACCGACGCGGAATGTCACGCCGTAGATCATGTTGCCCCACTGGTCTACATGGCGGCCCAGATCGGAGTCCGTGTTGAGCGGTTGGGCGAGCTGAAGCAAGCAATCTCCCAGCTGGACGATCTGAAACTTGGTCTGCAGTTCGTCGTCGATCCCGGAATGGACCGGAACCGCCTGGATCACGTCGACATACGTGTGTACAGCAGCATCGAGATCCTTGACACCGAGCGTCACATAGTTGGCCCGCTCGATGGTGAGTGGATGGCTACGCCACAGCTTCACCTGGGAAGACCAGGTTCCGAGCTGGCGGGGATCGTCTGGCATGTCTGTGCGACACAGCTCAACCATCAGCCCCGCCGTATCGCGCGGACTCGGGTAGAAGTACATCGTCTCCGGGTCCATCTCTTCGATCTTGCCGCCACCGGGCTTACCGATATACACGCCACGCTCGATGAGCCTGTTGCCGATGGCAACCAGGTCGTCGACCTTGTAGCCCACCGAGTGGAGATGCTTGCCGTACTTGGTGTAGAACTTGCCGACTGGTTTGGTCGGATCGGCGGGCAGGTTCGGCGCCATCGTCTCGACGCAGAAGTCCGAGACCTGAATCAGGCCGGCCCAGCGATCCTCCACCTCGAGCCACTGCGGTTCGTCGACGCCCATGAACATCAGTCCGCCGAACACGTCCTCGTAGAACTTGTTCAGCGTGGGAACGTCATCTGTCATGTGCACCATGTGAATCATCAGGCCGATACCGTGGTCGCCGGTCTTCTGGACAATCTTCTCCATGTCACTTCTCCTGTCGTGTCGTACTATTGCCGTGGAAAATCAGATAGCGGTGAGGAATTCGACCACCGGGGGGTGATCGGTCACGTTCATCGTGTCCGTCATGGAGACTCGTCCTTCGCTGACTGCGCCCTGCAGCGCTGCGGCCGCTGCGGCTGCGTCGGCGTCGTCGATCTCGTAGATTGCGACATAGCGTGGCAGTGCCTGATCACCGGCGGCCGGGTCAAGAACCCGATAGCGACCTACGGTGGTGATCGCCGGGATAGCAGCGCGCACGTCGGGAATGTGAATCTCGTCGTACCAACGGCCGAACTCCGCGTCGACCTCGACGCTCGATGGACTGCTGGAGGCCAGCAATATCGCTTTCGCCATGATGTCTCCTATTCCTTTTCGATCGGGTTTTCGAAATATCAGGTCGATACGGTCTCGTCGACGATCGTCAACGCGCCGACTGTCATCGAATCGAGTCGAGCATTTCGGTTACCGGCATCTCTCTGACGGATGCTCTCGACGATGTACCGACGTACGTCCGCACTCGTCTCTTGGATACGGCAGTCCGCGAAGCCCGACGCGACGAGTTCGGCAGCTGTCGGTTCGAAGGACTGAGCGAGCTCTGTCGTCTTTGTCGGGTCGCGATAGAGAACTGCAGCGCCGGCCTCGGGGCCGATCACCCAGAACAGCGAGTGTGCAAGCATCCCAACATGATCTGCGTGAGCCAATGCCATCGCCCCGCCACTTCCTCCCTCTCCCACCACCACGCACACACTCACACTGGACAGTGCCGCCATGGCTGTCAGGGTGCGCCCGATCTCGTGAGCGATGCCGCCGGCTTCTGCTGTCGGTGACGGATCTGCGCCGGGCGTGTCCACGAAGGTCACCAGAGGAAGACGCAAGCGATCCGCAAGTGCGATGGCACGCCTGGCCAGTCGGAACGCGCCCGGACCAGGAAGGCCGGTGCCGTCGTCTCGGTGGAGGCGATCCATCGCGATGACGACAACACGTTCGCCGTCGATAGTGGCAATGCCCGCTCGAATCGACGGATCGGTGCCGTGGAGATCGATCCACGAATCGGTCGACCGGGCAGCCCAATCCAGACCCGATGCGCGCGTATGGGATCGAACGACGTCGATCCTCGCTCGTGTGTCGAGGGACCCGGACTTCATCGATTCCGCGCGCAGCGCACGACGCGATGGCAGTCTCAGCGGTGGCGCAGGCGCCACTCCCAGGATCGCTTCCAGTCGGAACCGCTGATCTTCTTCCGGCACCAGGTCGTCGACCAAGCCGTTGGCATAGGCCGACTCCGCGGTGTGCGAGGTGGCAGGAGGGCGAAATCCGGTGACCTGTTCCACCACCCGGGGGCCTCCGAACCCGATGACTGCACCAGGAGTCGCGATCCGCACGTCTGCTCCGGACGCCCACGATGCGTAGACGCCCCCCGTCGTGGGGTTCCGCAAAGCTGCAGCGGTCATCAGTCCGGCACGACGATGTTCGACGAGCGCCGAACTTGTCCGCGCCATCTGAACTAGGGAGAACATCCCTTCCTGTAGCCGAGCGCCGCCGCTACTGACCCGGTACGCCACCGACAATCCTCGGTCGGTCGCGCGATGGAAGGCGCGCACGATACGTTCGCCCGCAACGACGCCCATCGTTCCGCCTTGTCTGGAGAAGTCGCAATCGATCAGCACGTAATCCCCTGCCGCACCGGACACAGTTCCGCACCGAACCGACTCGGCCACAGGTGGCTCGTACCCTGGAAAGGACAGTGGATCCATCGACACCAGGTCGCGGTCCCACTCTTCGAGGAACCGAGTCTCGAGATGGAAGGACTCGTCCGAGGTGCCTATCGCCGATTCTGTCACTGCGATTCAGCTCGAATACGTGTAGAAACCGCGTCCGGTCTTGCGCCCTAACCAGCCGAGGCGGACATACTGCTTGAGCAGCGTCGGAGGCTGATAGCGGGGATCCTTGTATTCCTCGTACATCGAGGCGGCCATGTCGTGCACGATGTCGAGACCGATGAGATCGCTGAGAGCGAAGGGCCCCATCGGGTGGTTGAACCCGAGCTTGATGACATCGTCGATCGATTCCATATCCGCAACACCCCGTTCGAACGCGCGAATAGCGTCGACCAGGTATGGAACGATCAGGAGGTTTCCGATGAAGCCGGGGACATCATTGACGATCACCGGGCTCTTCCCCAGCGCCTTGGCGAAATCGACCAGTACGGCAACGTTTTCTGCATCGGTGACCGGAGTCTTGATCACCTCGACGAGCTTCATGGACGGTACCGGATTGAAGAAGTGGAATCCCACAACGGATTCGGGGCGCTTCGTAGCCGCGGCGAGGACCACCAGCGGAATGGTCGAGGTATTCGAGGCGATGTACGCGCCGGGAGCCACCAACGCGTCGATGTCTCCCAGAACCTTCTTTTTCAGCTCGACGTCCTCGAATACGGCTTCGATGACCAAGTCGGCGTCTGCTACCGCAGAGAAGTCTGTCGTAATCGAAATTCGTTGTAGCGCTTCGGCTAATTCGGCTTCGTTGATCTTTCCTCGGTCGGCGGTAGCACGCAGTCCTGCCTCGATCCGTTGCTGCGCCGCGCTCGCTGCCGCGCTCGAGGTTTCGATGCCGACGGTCTCGAAGCCGAACCGCGCAGCGGTTTGGACGATACCGCCTCCCATGGTTCCGCAGCCAACCACTGCAACTCGCTTGATTTCCACTGCCACTCTCCTCTGAAAGCACTGCATATGACCTACCGGTAAGTGTTACGGTAAGAAAAACGATAACAGAACGGACAAGCCTTGGACAGAAACGGAGAAAACTGATCGAGAGGCACGACAATCCTTCTCGCTGAATCCAGTCCCGACCGCGAAGCCACGCTCCCCACCTCCGAAAGGCACGTCAATGACCCGCGAGAACGCTGCAACTCTCTTCATCGACGGCAGATGGCAACCATCGTCGGAACACAGACAGTTCGACGTCGTGGATCCCGCTACCGACACCCCTTTCGGTAGTGCATCGGACGGCGGCAGAGCGGACGCCCACGCCGCGATCGATGCCGCCGCGCGCGCATTCGACTCCTGGGCGGGCGAAACAGCGTACGTACGCTCCGCCGCGCTTCTACGAGCCCATCGACTGATGACCGAGCGCGCCGACGACCTGGCCGCGCTGATGACTCGCGAGCAGGGCAAGCCGCTGCGCGCGGCACGCAACGAAGTCAACTACGGCGCCGATTTCCTGATCTGGTTCGCCGAAGAGGCGAAGCGTGTGTACGGCAGCATGATTCCGTCTCCACGTGCCGACCACAGGTTGTCCGTGCTACGGCAGCCTGTGGGTGTCGTAGCCGCCATCACCCCGTGGAACTATCCCATCTCGATGATCACCCGTAAGGTCGCACCGGCCGTCGCCGCAGGGTGCACGATCGTCCTCAAACCCGCCGAACAGACACCCCTGTGCGCCGTGGCGATGTTCAAGATCTTCGAAGAGGCAGGACTCCCCGCAGGCGTGGTAAACCTCCTGACCTCCAACCATCCCGAAGAAGTCGGAGACGTACTGCTCGAGTCTCGAACGGTCCGGAAGCTGACGTTCACCGGCTCGACCTCTGTCGGCCGGACCCTTGGCGCACAGGCAGCGAAGACGATGAAGCGTGTCTCGATGGAACTCGGCGGACACGCACCCTTTCTCGTCTTCGAGGACGCCGACATCGAGCATGCTGCAAAGGGTGCAGCCCTGGTGAAGTTCCTCAATACCGGCCAAGCCTGCATCTGTCCGAACCGAATCTTCGTACAGGCCGGCGTGTACAACAAGTTCGTCGATGCCTTCTCCGCGCGAGTGAAAGCGCTGAAAGTCGGCAATGGAGCGACGCCGGGAACCTCTATCGGCCCGCTCATCGACACCGAAGCGATGGACAAGATGTCACGCCAGGTCGACGACGCAGTGGCTAAGGGGGCGCGAGTGCTCGCCGGCGGTCATCGAGTCGAGGTCGACGGAGCGGGCGGGCAGAACTTTTACGCACCAACGGTATTGGTGGATGTGACCGAAGACATGGAGATCTACCGAGAGGAGACGTTCGGTCCGATCGCGGCGATCATCGCATTCGACGACGAGTCGGAAGCAATCACCAAGGCGAACGACACCGACTATGGTCTCGCCTCGTACGTATACACCGACGATCTTCGCCGGGCCGTGAGAGTGACCGAAAAGCTACGTTTCGGCATCGTGGGCGTCAACGACATCAACCCCACTGCCGCTGCCGCGCCATTCGGTGGCATCAAGGACAGCGGACTGGGGCGTGAGGGCGGCGCCCAAGCTCTCGATGAGTATCTCGACGTGAAACTCGTGGGCATGAGCCTGTGAGTAACACGCACAACGAAGTGAGGGATGAAATGACACAACGTAATTCGGTGATCGTCACGGGCGGCACCGGTGGACTCGGGACGGCAGTGACGACGCTACTGCTCGACAAGGGCTGGCGGGTGATCGTGCCGTGGATCGCCGAGGAAGAAGTCGATCGACTGGCCCGGCATAGCGACAATCCCAATCTGGTTCTGACACAGGCCGATCTATTCGACCCGTCCGGTACCGAAGCAGTTGCCGCACTGGCCGGTTCGGACGCGTCAGCGCCGCTGAACGCTGTGGTCAATCTCGTCGGAGGTTTCGCGATGGGTCCGCGGGTGCACGAGAGTCCGATCGAGGACTTCGAACACCAACTTCAGCTCAACCTGCGGCCGACCTACGCGATGACGAAGGCTGCGATTCCGCACCTGATCGCGGCCGGAGGGGGGTCGATCGTTGCGATGTCGACCAAGGCTGCATCCTCTCCGTTTGCAGGTGCCTCCGGTTATGTCACGGCAAAGGCCGGCGTACTCGCCTTGATGGCAACGCTGGCAGTGGAGTACAAGGCGGATGGTATTCGGGCGAACGTACTGATGCCGACCGTGATCGACACTCCGGGTAATCGTGCCGGACAGCCGAACGCCGACCGAAGCAACTGGGTTGCCCCCGAGCGCATCGCGCAGGTCATCGCGTTTCTCGTCGGACCCGATTCCGACGCCATTTCCGGTGCTCAGATTCCCCTTCCGGGTGTCGACTGAACGAGCCGTCCAAAGTGCTCGAGCAGGCCACGGTGTGGTTAACCCGTGGCCTGCTCGTCACATATCGACCTGCTAGGTCCTCAACGCATACGACACGATGGAATGAGTGAAGACCTTTCCCGTGTTCCCGATCGTCCGAACCCGCATGACCGACAGGTTTCTGCCTCGATGGACGGCCTCGGCGACCACTGTCACCTTGTCGCCCACGTTCGCTGGGCGCAAGAAACTCGTGCGCAACGACAACGGGCACCAGCGAACTGCGCCGCCGTCGAGTGCGGCCACCGCCACGTAATCCGACAGTGTCGCCAGTACCCCGCCATGCATCACCTGACGCGGGTTGTTCAGCCATGGGGCGGCAGCGACCTGCAGTAGGGCACCGGTGTGTGTGAGCTCGGGAATACCGCAGAACATGTCCGTCAACGTCGCCGTGGGATCGGGGCCGGGAATATCGAGAGGCTCCGACGGACTGTAGCCACTCGGAATGGGAAAGAACCGACCCCATAGGGTTCCCGTCACGCAAATGTTGCCGGATGAGTCGCGCACATCACCACGCGTCAACCCCCCCGAGTTGTCGATCTGCATCAGCTCGCTCACGGCCTTCAATTCCGGACCGTCCCACGCCGTATTCGGGATGAAGTCCAGGGAGAGTTCAGATGTGGCCATTCCCAGTGCGGGGCCGGGACGGCGGACGAACAGCGGACCGCACAGAACGCTGTCCATCATGACCGCTACTGCGCTCGGATAGTGCACCCCCTCTGCGTCGGTCATCCATGGGCCGACGCGCATACCCAGGCCCGTTTCGCCCCAATTGTCCCGTCGATCGATCGCGAACAAGGTCTGCGGTGTGTGCTCGGCGAAGCGTCGCGCGGCGTCACTGGTCAGGATCTCGACACCGCGGGGATGCACAGGCACCTGGACACCTGATTCGATCGTCATCAGGGCACTTCGATGATCACGGCGCCTGCCTGACCACCACCGGCACACATTGCAGCAACGCCGATGCCGCCTCCTCGACGACGCAGTTCGTAGATCAAGGTAGTGAGCATTCGCGCTCCCGATGCCGCGACCGGGTGTCCGAGTGAACAGCCGCTCCCGCTGAAGTTCACCAGTTCCTCGCCGATCCCTAGCTCCTTGCACGCTCCGACAGGAACCGAAGCGAAGGCCTCGTTGATCTCCCACAAGGCAACATCGGCCACGTTAATTCCGGCACGCGACAACACTTTCGGAATGACGCGGATCGCACCGAGGCCGGTGTCCTTGGGGTCGATCCCCAGTGCCGCCCACGCACGTACGGTGGCCATGGCGGTCAGCCCCTCGGACTTCGCGAGCTCCGCGCTGGTCAGAGCGAGTGCTGATGCCGCGTCGTTGACGCCGCTGGAGTTGCCCGCGGTGATGTTGAAGCCCTCGATCTCGGGATGAAGAACCTTCAGCGAGGCCAACTTTTCTAGTGTCGACCCGCGACGCGGATGCTCGTCGACAGCGAACTCCACGATGTCACCATCTGCGTTGGCTACCTTCAGCGGAACGATTTCGTCGATGAACTTGCCTGCATCGATCGCGGCAATTGCGCGCTGATGAGACCGAAACGCCCACTCGTCGAGTTCTTCACGGGTCAATCCGAGTGCGCGAGCGGTGTTCCAACCCACGGTGATGGACATGTCGCGGTTGGGGGCGTCGGCGCGATCGGGATGTGTAGGGGGCATCCATCCGTCGTTGTATTCGTCCACCGTGCCCAACACACGTTGGGAGAGTTTCGGGCCCGTCGAAGCAGACATCACACCACCGGCAACGACGGCGTCTTCCATGCCGGACATGATGTTCGCCGCTGCATTGCCCACCGCGGTAAGACTGCCTGCACAGTGACGATTCACTGCCTGCCCGGACACCGTCGTGAGTCCTGCGTTCACTGCGGCGTACCGAGCGAGATCTCCCCCGCCGTACCCCGACTCCGCGAAGATGACATCGCCGAATCGCGAAGGCTCGAGTCCGGACCGTCGCACGGCCTCTTCCAGAACTGTGGTGGCGAGCTCCTCCGCTGGCGTGTTCTTGAGGGATCCCTTGTACGCGGTTCCTATTGCGGTGCGTGCGGCACTGACTATCACGGCGTCCGACATGAAAAATCCTCACTGTCTGCGTGGGGGCGCACCGACGACTCGCGTCCTGTCGACTGCACCCTATTTGTCTGTTCGGTATTCAATACCGTAATACCAACAGTATAGTACTGGCGAGGGCCGGGGAACCGATTTCGACCAGTAGATCGTTGCCGATCGAAGATCGTCCCGAGCCCCATCTACAGCACCGCTCGCCGAGCGGTATGCAATCAGGAGGATCCATGGAACTGGCAGGAAGTTCAGCACTCGTCACCGGCGGCGCAGGCGGATTCGGTGAAGCAACGGTTCGACGGCTAGTGGATGCCGGCGCCAAGGTGGTCATTGCCGAACTGTCCGACGAGAAGGGCGAGGCACTTGCAGCGCAGCTCGGAGACAGTGTTCGCTACGTCAAAACCGATGTCACCGATGAAGATTCCGTAGCCGCCGCTATCGCGGCTGCTCGTGAGTTAGGACCACTGCGAACGACAGTCATCGTGCACGGTGGCCCGGCAGCAGGCAAGCGCATTATCAACCGTGAAGGCAAGCCGTACCCGTTGGCCACGTTCAAGCGGACGGTCGATATCTTCCTCAGCGGAACCTTCAATGTTCTGAGCCAGGCGGCGGGTGCGATGTCGTCGAACGAGCCGCTCGATTCGGGTCAACGCGGGGTCATCATCACCACGGCGTCGATCGCCGGGTACGAAGGTCAGGTCGGGCAGTCCGACTATTCCGCGGCCAAGGGTGGCGTCATCGGACTCAATCTCGTGGCAGCGCGCGACCTCGCACCGATCGGTGTACGGACGATGTGTATCGCACCGGGAACATTCTTCACCCCCGCATACGGCATGGAAGAGGCCGAGGCGCAGGCGAAGTGGGGGCCGGGCGTGCCCAACCCCAAACGAATGGGTCATGCTGACGAGTACGCACGGCTGGCGCTGCATATCGCCGAGAACGATTACCTCAACGGCGAGGTCATTCGCATCGACGGTGCGCAGCGCTTCAATATCTGAGCTCACGCTCCGCTAACCGAAGCAGCGGTGCCGACCATCATCGACGATGATCAGCACCGCTGCTTCGTCTGAAGTCAGTCGAATGTCAACGCCCGACCCAGACCGGCGCACGCTTTTCCGCGAAAGCAGCTGGCCCCTCCTTGGCGTCTGCCGAAGCGGACGTGGAGCGGGACTCGACCGAAGTCATCTCCCAACCCGCTTCCTCTCCCGGTCGCCGACCGTCTGGCAATTGACCGAGTGCAATTCGCTTGTGCGCCTGAACCGACAGAGGCGCATTCGCCGCAATCTGCTCTGCGAGCCCGAGCGCGGAATCGAGTAGTTGATCGGACGGAACAACCCTGTTGATCAGATGGAGCTCGAGAGCGCGCTCCGCACTGATGGATCCGCCTGTCAGCAGCATTTCCATAGCAACGACAGACGGAATCCTGGCAGCCAGACGAAATGCTCCGCCTGCGCCTGCAACCAAACCATGCTTCGCTTCGGGCAGACCGAATGTCGCATTTTCGGCTGCGACGACCAGGTCTGCCGCGAGCACGATTTCAGTACCCCCGCCGAGGGCGGGCCCGTTCACGGCTGCGATGGTCGGCTTGCTGATTGCATGACCTACCCAGCCGGCCAGGCCCCATGCCTCACGCCCCTCGGGGATGATCCTCTCCCCCCGTGCGATGGCCTTGAGATCTGCACCCGCACAGAAAGCCTTGTCGCCCGCCCCTGTGAGCACCACCGCGCGAACCTCAGGATCGTTCTCCGCCTCCTCGAGCGCGTCCCCGACGGCGATACACAAGGCCTCATTGACCGCGTTGCGTGCCTGTGGACGGTTCATCACGATCAACATCACGTTGCCATGTCGACTGACCAGCACCTCTTCGGTGTCGAGGTCCCTGACTGCTGTTTTATCTGAAGACATTGCAGCTTCTTCCCTTCGAGTGTCACAAGCCGGCGCAGTACGATTGGCTGCGCCAGCGGTAAGCCTTACGGTATATAACACTAGAATACTTACGATGGAAAAAACGAGAATGGTGAAATCAATGTCGACATACTCCGCGGATTCTGCGATCACACTTGAGGTAGACGCTGGCATCGCGTGGCTGACGATGAATCGGCCCGAGCGACTCAACGCAATCGACCACGAAATGCGAGACGACCTCCTCGTAGCAATTGAACATATCCGCACAGACCCCGACATTCGGGTCGCAGTGGTAACCGGAGCGGGACGCGCCTTCTGCTCTGGCGCCGATCTGAGCCAGGACGACCATTTCCAGGTACCGGCCGAAGCCCGTCGCGGTGACAACTCGACGATGGCCCGTGAAGACGGCCGGAAGTTCGGCTGGTGGCGGGTCATCAAAGCCGTCTGGGAGAACGAGAAGCCCTTCGTCGCCGCGGTGAACGGTCCCGCCTACGGCTTCGGCTGCAACTTCGCACTCGCCTGCGACTACGTCATCGCTGCCGAGGATGCCCAGTTCTGCGAAGTATTCGTCACACGAGGACTGCCGCTCGAAGCCCTTGGCGCGTACCTCCTGACGCGGGCGCTACCACCCGCACGCGCCAAGGCGATGGCACTTCTCGGTGAGGCAATCGACGGCAGCGAGGCCGAGCGATGGGGTCTGGCCAACCAGAGCGTGCCCGCTCGTGAGCTGATCTCCACCGCCTCTGCAGTCGCCACCCGTTTCGCTGACGGCCCGAACATAGGCATAGGTCACATCAAAGGCCAAATAAACGACGCTTACGAGGCAACCTTCGAGCAAGCATGGAAAATGGAGGTCACCTTGCTGGGCCTCGGCAGCGGCGGTGAGAGCGCCGAAGCGTTCGCTTCCTACGCCGAACGCCGCGCACCCAATTTTCGGGGTATGTGAATGTCGACAACCGCTGAGGCGTCTCCCCCGCGGATCGTCAACGGCGCATTTCTGGCGCCGGCGACAGCCGTGTTCTTCTTCTTCTTCGCCTTCGGGATGGCTCTACCGACACTCCCGATTTACATCACAGATACCCTCGGCGGATCCGACCTCGCAGTCGGCACCGTCGTCGGGGCCACCGCCGTGTCCGCGATCGCGATCCGCCCGTGGATTCCAGCGGGCGTACAGCGTTGGGGTGCAACGCGATTAATCGCGGTGTGCGGCATTCTCGGCGCGATCTCCTTCATCTTCTCTGGCCTGATCGGGAGCCCGGCCGGGTTGTCCGGACTTCGCCTCATCGCCGGTGTCGCACAGGCTGTGATCATGGTCGCCGCACTGATCATCGTGAGCTCGTCCGTATCAGATGCACACCAGGGACAGGTAATCAGCTATCTCTCAGTCGCCCCTTACATGGGAATCGGGCTCGGCCCTGTGGTGAGTCAGCCGATACTTGAGAATTACGGGCCAGCATGGTCTTTCGCAGCGGCAGGCATAGTGTCACTGGTCGCGACGGCAGCAATCTCACCTAGCGCGATTCGACGCCCTGCGCGCGACATGCACGCACCGCGGACGAAGCCCGAAATCTACCTCCCCGCGCTGGTTCCAGGCGTCGTGCTGATGCTCGGCATTCTCGGGCCTGTCGCCTTGAGTACCTTCATGCCGCTCTATATCGGAGACTTGGGTTCAAACAGCCCGCAATGGATATTTCTCGGCTACTCGACCGTCATTCTCGCTGCGCGGATACTGGGAGCGCGTATCCCGGACCGGTTGGGCCCCATGATAACCGGGGTGGGTTCGACTGTTCTGATCAGCGTAGGTCTGACCGGGATCGCGATCGCGCCCTCGGTCTTGGTGGTGTATCTGGCGTTAGTTCCGTTCGGAATCGGAATCGCCCTGCAATATCCTGGCTTGCTCGCGCTGGTAATTTCTCGCGCACCCGCAGGGCGCCGATCGACCGCGATTTCGACGTTCACGATGTTCTTCGACGTTGCATCCGGAGTGGGGGCCGTACTCATCGGCGTTGCAGCGACGATCGCGGGTTACCGGGTGGCGTTCGGCGTCTGCGCCGTTGCAGCACTGGTGGGACTAGCCCTGCTGTTCGTGTTTGCAGCCGCGACTGCGCACGACCCAGGAGGCGAGTCCGAGTCCGAGCCCGCAGTGCCCGCCACAGCGGACTCGGACAAACTCTGATTCAGGCCTGAACTGCCTTTCGCGCCCTCTTGTCTGCGCGCAGTACGGCTTCGAATCCAGTCATCAAGTGGGAAACTCCAGCTTCGTAGTCGTCGTCGGTGACCATGCTCAGGGAGCGAGTTTTGATCAACTCGGCGAGACGCGGCATGTCAACCGGATCAATCAGCCTGCCTTGTCGCTGAGAGTCGATCGTGGGCGCCTTGGCCGAGAGCTGAATTCGTTCGATCAGAATCGAACCTCTCGTGTAGATCGACATCGATTCGTATACGTCCAACGCGGAATCAGGCGTAAAACCGGTCTCGATCAACATCTCGAGGATGTCTTCCATCACCTTGAAAACTTGATGGACGGCTTCCTTGCTATACGTCCCGAATCGGACCATGCCGAGATCGCACAGCACGTGATCAGATCTGTAAATTTCGCGAGTCTTGGCAAAGTGCTTTCGCAGATATGACTTCCAATCGGACTTCTCGACAGGCAGCAGTTGCTCGAAAACGACGCGAATCGCTTCGTCTGTCATTGCATTGAGAAGATCTTCCTTCTTGCGGAAGTACCAATAGATACTGGTCACACCCACGTCGAGGTGCTTCGCCAACTCGGGCATCGACAGCTTGTCCAGCGTGTCGCGACGAGCGACTTCAAACGCACCGTTGATGATCTCTTCGGCGCTTATCGACCCTCGTTCTCGACGTTGACGACCGGTTTTTTCAGTTGTTGCCTGCTTCGGCATCGTGCGTCCTCCCCTACGTAATCTCAGACAGTGAGTCCATCAAGTGTACCCAAGCATCCGGTAAGGTTTACCGTTGCGGACCAACTTCGACGCTTGCGTCACACTTTTCGGCTCCCATAAAGGTAGTCATCTCCCGGCACAGGGACCCCACAATCAGCGATTTGCCAGACATCCCCCGAAAGTCGCGTACAGAGAAGGCGTGAATCCATGCCCAGATTCGACTACTCCACCGTAGTTGACACCACGATATTGCCCCCACCAAAAAACAGCGCGTGGGAATGGCAACTCGACGCGTCGTGCCGCGGTCAACCCAGCGACACCTTCTTCGGCGCGGAGGAAGCACCGGTTGACGAGTTCGAGGCAGCAGCGAAAAAAATCTGCGTCCATTGCCCAGTGATACTCAGCTGCCGGGAACATGCGATCCGCACGCGCGAACCACACGGAATATGGGGCGGGCTGTCACCGCTGGAACGAAAACAGCAGCGTTGGCTTTACAGCTGAATTCGTCTTCAGTCACACGCTCGACAGCGTTCAGGGGAATGCCCGGCTCGCCGAGGCGTCAGTGCCAGACGAATTAGCTTTGGCCTTCAATCGATCCGACAAGCCAATCTCGATCGGAGGCGCAAACCTGGCCGCACAAGCACTGATCGCGGCACGGTCGACGAACTGCGCGCCTTTCGCCATCCAGTCATCGTCCGAGGTGGCAAATCTCGTCGAGACAAGAACATTCGTCCCTCGATTCATCTTCGAGCGTTACCGACGAGCCCCAACGAGTAGCACTGACTTTGCAACTCACGCCTCGACGCTCGGCCAACACGTCGGTACCGATCCCGCTTGGTCATCGCTTGATCTCGATGTCGTTGAAGTCGAGCGCCAGGAGCGTCGGGCGCGAGAGAACGCGGCCGCCTGGGACTCGCGGAAGTACGCGCCGTCGAGTGGGAAGGGTGAGACCGTCGAACTGGCGGTGCTGGTCGCAATAGAGAGCAGCTTTCGCCCAACTGCCCACCGGTTCGGCAACGAAGTCGTGACGGCGGATGAGGCCACCGTTGTCGACGTAGAAGGTCTGTTGCGGGCAATGGGTGTCGAGTCCCGGCGCAAATGTTGCCTCTAATCGTCGCCATTGCTGCCCGGCTTCCTGCCACGGTTCGGCTTCGGTGACAGTGATGTCGTCGCGGGCCAGGAGCAACGGCGCGTTCAAGTAATTCCAGAAGGCGTATCCGGCGAAGTAGGCGGTGTCGAGCGCATCCCAGTGAAAGTTGCGTCGGATTCCACTCATCCC